>Ga0306912_1000369_pt1 | contig 27371 bp, 23 predicted proteins | sample AntRauFillE10628_FD_190443 | JGI IMG/M metagenome (GOLD analysis project Ga0306912, IMG submission 190443) | Saline lake microbial communities from Rauer Islands, Antarctica - Metagenome Filla E10 #628 (v2) (version 2) | ecosystem: Environmental > Aquatic > Non-marine Saline and Alkaline >... | reverse complement strand
GTCCGTTAAGGAGAACACTGTCACTGTAAATGGCCCCACAAATCTATCCGGAACCTCTGTAATGAGCACAGATCTTCGTGCGAGCGTAAGTTTGGTGATGGCGGGCATGATAGCGCAGGGTAAAACTGAAGTGCTGCGTGTCTATCACCTCGACCGCGGGTACGAGGATCTTGAAGATAAACTCAACCGTGCAGAATCATCAATTGTGAGAGAGGATGGGGATTAAAAGTCGCTTCTACACAGTTCCCCTCAGTGTCTACTGTAAAAAGATTGAATCAATAAAGATCAACGTTTAATGTTTGTTACTTTTAAGTTATATTATCTGTAATTGATTGATTTTAAAGTTTAACTGCATTTAACTCAATAAGTCTTTGTTACTCAACACGATACAAATTCTTTTCCACTACTTGACTCACCCATTTGACGCGGTCTGCCGCGCGGTGGGACTACCCATATATGAGCGGGATAACCTCTCGAAATCGTCAGTTTTCTTTTTTAATAGAAATTATAACAACGTTACGGCTTCCCTTTTTCCCGGAGACGGAGCAGGCGCATATCTGAAAAAAAATCACGATTCCATGCGAAACCTGTACACTCCTGCACATCTTTTATTTCATTGTTTGAAGCTGTTGGCTAAACCTTTTTTAGTAAATGAAAAACCAAATTATCATTCACTCCTCGGGCAAACAGACCCGGGTTGCGCTTTTAGAAAACAATGAGCTAGCACAAATATTTATTGAGTCTGAGGACAACCAGCGCACCGTTGGGGATATCTACCACGCCCGCGTTCATAAGGTAATGAGCGGTATCCGTGCTGCCTTTATTGATGTTGGAATGGAAAAGGACGCATTTCTTCACTTTTCCGATGCCGGTGATCATCTTGGTAACTATATCAAAATGATGAATGGTGAAAAAAGCATACCGAAGCACGCCAACAAAGATCTCCAGAATTTCGACAAGCTCTCGAATTACGACAAGCAAATGCTTGCCGGAAAGATGCTTCGGAGCGGTCAGAACCTGCTTGTCCAGATTGTAAAAGAACCAATCGGATCTAAAGGCCCGCGAGTATCTACCGACATCACTATAGCGGGGCGCTTTCTCGTATTGATCCCCATGGGAGAGTACATTGCGCTGTCTAAAAAAATCAACAACAATAAGGAGCGCCGTCGGCTTAAAGGCATTGTAGGATCCATGCTTCCCGAAGGTTTTGGTGTGATCGTACGAACCGTTGCGCAGGGACAGACGAAAGATGTTATTGAAGAAGATATGCGAACTGTTCTCACCAAGTGGGACAAAATGCTCAATAAACTGGAGGAGTCATCTCCCCCTACCCGACTATATAAAGACCTTGATATAACCGAGAGTCTGATCAGAGACCTGTTTGCGAAACATTACGATCGTGTACTGATAGACGATCCTCAGCTCTATAAAGAGATCAAAAGCTTTGTCTCTACGATAGCTCCCAAGATGCTGCCGAATGTAGAGCAGTATAAAGGTAAAGATCACATATTTGACAGCGTCGGCATTGGCAATGACGTGAATTCAATCTTCAGCCCGCGTGTTCGAATGCCATCCGGCGGTTACCTTATTTTTGAACAGACTGAAGCGATGTACGTCGTGGATGTGAACTCCGGCCCGTATGCGGCTAAGCAAAATCAGGAAGACAACTCTCTAAAAACCAACCTTGAAGCCGCCCGTGAAGTAGCCAAACAGCTCCGCTTAAGAGATATAGGCGGTATTATTGTCGTTGACTTTATTGACCTCAGAAATGATAAAAACCGCAAGAAGATCTATGATGAACTGAAGAAAGAGTTCAAAAAAGATCAGGCTAAAACGAATATTATCGGGATGAGTGATTTTGGCCTTGTTCAAATTACAAGACAGCGAATCCGGCCAAGCGTCGTTAACTCCGTCTCAAAAATATGCCCGATGTGTGGCGGTACCGGATCAGTTGTCAGCCAGGATACCATTGTTATTGATATTGAGAGCTGGATCAGCAAACTAAAATACAGTACCAAATACCGGGCTGTTGACATCTACATCAACCCATTTTTAAAGTCATTTCTCACGAAAGGATTATTTAGCCAACGCGTAAAATGGATGCTCAAATATAAAATGCGCATCACGCTTGTTGCTGACGATAACATCTCTTTGAATGAATTCAAAGCTACACTTGCCGGTTCTGAACTGAATATAACAGATGCTGTCCTCCGCGATGAGCCACTGGATAAGATTCTGGAAGCACATGAGGTGAAGCTCGACGACATTACTGCAGAGCAAAAGAGAAAAGAAAGCCTCGATTACTATTCTAAGAACGATGATAACGGGGACAAACCATCACGTTCAAAACGGCCACGGCCCAGCAGACAGGATTAGACAGAAACAATTTATCATTTTTACAGCATAGGTTAAGATGTATGACGAACTTCGATAATTTGCACGCAACAACCGTTTTAGGCGTTATGCACAACGGCTCTGTTGCAATTGGCGGCGACGGACAGGCAACCCTGGATAAAACCGTCATGAAATCGACAGTGAAGAAGGTACGCAAGCTTCAGGACGGTACCATCTTGGCCGGGTTTGCAGGCTCAACAGCAGATGCATTTACGCTGTTTGAACGCTTTGATGAGAAACTGAAAAGCTACAGCGGACAACTCCAGAGGGCAGCCGTTGAACTTGCCAAGGAATGGCGGAAAGATAAGTATCTGCAAAAGCTTGAAGCGCTGCTTCTTGTCATGGATAAGGATACATGCCTCATTATTTCCGGGCAGGGAGATGTTATTGAACCTGACGATCAAATATTGGCTATTGGCTCCGGTGGATCTTTTGCGCTCGCTGCAGCCCGTGCATTAAAAGCTGAGGCTCCAAACCTTAGTGCCCACGAAATTGTTGAGAAGTCGCTAAATATAGCTGCCGACATTTGCATCTATACAAATCACAATTTAACCATTTTAGAACTCGAGTAGTATTCATGGATTTAATTGAACAACAAGGATTGACACCCCGCCAAATCGTTGCCGAACTCGATAAATACATTATCGGGCAAAAAGACGCTAAACGCTCGGTTTCTATCGCACTTAGAAATCGCTGGAGACGACTAAATGCAGACCCCGAAATACGCGATGAAATTATTCCCAATAACATCCTTATGATCGGCCCTACAGGTGTTGGTAAAACAGAAATAGCCCGCCGTCTGGCAAAACTATCGGGCGCTCCGTTTATAAAGGTTGAGGCCTCAAAATTCACGGAAGTCGGGTATGTGGGACGAGATGTAGAATCGATGGTTCGTGACATCACCGATATTGCGGTGAATATGGTAAAGCTGGAAATGCAGGAACGTGTAAAAGAGAAAGCCAAGAAAATTGTTGAAGACAAAATTTTAGATATTCTCATTCCGCCGATAAAAAAGCGGAATTCAACGACGAATTCATCCGGCAATGAAGTTGGATTTAATTCCGAGAATGCGTCTGACGAAGAACTGAATGAACGGACTCGCGAACGATTTCGTGAAAAACTGAAAAACGGCGAGTTGGAAGACCGTACGATAGAAATTGAGGTTGCTTCCAAGAAGCAAAACATGATGCAGGTCTTTGGCCCTCAGGGAATGGAAGAGATGGGTTTTAACCTGCAGGATATGCTTGGAAATATGGCCAAGGGCGGTAAAAAATCGAAACGATCCATGCCGATTAGTGAGGCACGGGAAGCGATGCTCGACCAGGAAGCTGAGAAACTGATCGATCACGATGCCGCTGTACAGGAAGCCCTTGAACGGGTGCAAAACCAGGGAATTATATTTATTGATGAGATTGATAAAGTGGCCGAAGGGTCATCCGGCAATGGTGGCAGCAAAGGCGGTCCTGATGTCAGCCGGCAAGGTGTGCAGCGCGACCTACTCCCCATTGTGGAGGGAAGTACCGTATCAACCAAACATGGCATTGTAAAAACAGACCACATTCTCTTCATCGGATCCGGAGCATTTCACGTTTCAAAACCGTCTGATATGATTCCCGAGCTCCAGGGACGTTTCCCTATTCGTGTTGAACTCGATTCCCTTACTGAAGAAGACTTTTACAACATTCTTACACAGCCCAAAAATGCTCTTACAAAACAGTATCAGGCGATGCTGGATACAGAGGGTGTTACCGTCAACTTTAATGATGAAGCGATACAGGAAATTGCCCGTATTGCCGCTCAGGTCAATAGCCAGGTTGAAAATATTGGGGCACGACGTCTCCATACTATACTCTCCTCGCTGCTTGAAGAACTGCTTTTTGCCGTCCCCGACGACATAGGAAGTGGCACGATCGATATTGACAAAAGCTATGTAACAAAACAGCTGGCCGATCTTGTAAAAGACAAAGATTTAAGCCACTTTATTTTGTAAATATAAATAACACGGAAACGTTTTCTGCTAATTTCAGTTATAATATAATGATTGTGCATTTGCCGTCGTTACAATTCTGAATCTGAACATAATTAACATGTCCTTGAAAAAGTTTATTGCTCCTCAACTCGTCATTTTACTTTTGTTATCCGCTGTTTGGCTCGCAGGAGCTGATTCCATTCTTGTAAACAATGACAACGATCGTAAGAATCTGCACAAGTATATGCAGGTCCAGCGACGTGTTATGGACAATTACTTTGGCGACACAAATCTCAATGAGCTTTACAAGCGAAGTGTCACCGGCCTTGTATATGCAATGGATGATTCAACCCTCGCGCTCGACAACACTCCTATTGATACTACATTCAGCGGTGTCAGCGTCACAAACCTGAGAGATTCCTATAACCTGTTTGAGAATGCCTATTTGTATATCGCAAACAACTACCCTGATAAGAACATGGATGCTCTTACTGAAAGTGCCATCCGTGAAATGCTAATCACTCTTGACCCTCACTCAGTATATATCGAACCGGATAACAGTGAAAGAATTCAGGAAAGCTTTGATGGTAAATTTCAGGGTATTGGAATTCAGTTTAACATCATTCAGGATACTATAACCGTTATCACGCCTATTTCCGGCGGGCCCAGCGATCAGCTTGGAATTATGTCCGGCGATCGTATCATTAGTATCAACGACAGCAGCGCTATCGGGTATGATAACCAAGACGTTGTAAACCGGCTCCGGGGCGAAAAAGGAACCGAGGTAACAATTCAGATTAAGCGACCGCGGCGAAGCAATCCGCTAACGTTTAACATTATTCGTGATGATATACCAATCACTACGCTTGATACACAATATATGCTGGATGATAAAACCGGGTATATCAAAATCAATCGGTTTGCGGCAACCACCCACGATGAATTTTTGACCGCTGCAAACGAACTAAACCAGAAAGGAATGGAGCGTCTTGTGCTTGACCTCCGGAATAATCCGGGCGGCTACTTAAGCCAGGCTATTGCAATTTCTGAAGAGTTCTTCCCGGAAAACACGCTTCTTGTATCAACGGAAAGTAAGCATCAACGCTTTAATTCTGAGGTTTATTCACGGCGAGACGGTCTTCTCAAAGACCTACCCGTCATTACCCTGGTTAACGAAGGATCCGCATCTGCCAGCGAAATTGTAAGTGGTGCTATCCAGGATCACGACCGTGGACTTGTCGTGGGTCGCCGAACATTCGGTAAAGGCCTTGTTCAGCAGCAGTATGAACTGGTCGATGACAGCAATATCCGCGTGACAATCAGCCGGTACCTTACCCCTTCCGGACGACTCATTCAAAAGCCGTTTGAAGGACGGAATGAAGACTACGCTTATGAAATCTATCATAGGTCTGATGATGCGACTCTTGATACACAAGAGTTTGAGCAGAACGTTCCAGACTCACTTCGATTTACTACCACAGGCGGACGAGTCGTCTATGGCGGCGGAGGCATTATTCCCGACTTTGTAGTACAGGCAGATACCACTGTATCGGGTGAGCTCTTTAATTTCCTGATTTCTAATCGAATCGATTTCGATTATGTCAGACATTATCTTGATGAAAACGGTGAGCAATTCAGAGACCGATGGGAAGATGATTTCGAAGACTTCCGCCAAAATTTTGAATGGAGCAGTGACGAACGGCAGGTCCTCCTCAAAAGAATGAAGGAAAACGGGCTCGTGTTCGACAATTCACTGAGTTCACCTGAGTTTGAAAGTGACACCCTCCGAATTTCTGAAGATACGTATAATGAAAATCTCTGGGTTAACCTCGGACGTATGAAAGCTGAAATAGCCCGGCAGGTGTGGGGAAATGATAAGTTCTACTATATCACAAATGATCTCTTTAATGATACTCTTAATGAGGCGATGAAGCTATGGGATGAGGCTGAGAAAGTATCGGCTGATTACGCCAGCAGTACCAGACCCTGACTTAATTTATAGAAGTGAAATAAGAATTTTTTGTCTGTATTTATCTAAGCCGATCCTTCAGTGTCGGCTTTTTTATTGCCAAACTTTGCCGACATCATTATTGCAGCAGTTTCAGCCCTCAACCTGTAATCGCCCAGAGTGAGACGCGTGGCATTCTTATCTTTGAGCATATCACATTCCCGGTCAGACAAACCGCCTTCGGGACCTATAATCATCATCACGTGCTGTATGCCGGCCTGATGAATATCCACATGGTTCTCTCCATGGGCATCGGCATGTATAAGAAGAATTTTGTCAAAATCTCTGTCGAGCAGGTCATCAAGTGAATCAAAAACACGAACGTCCGGAAGGTAGACACGGAGTGATTGTTTCATTGCACTTAATACAGCCGCTTCCACACGGTCTACGCGCACATTGAACGGTTCGGTATGATCCGCATGAAAAAGAGAAATGCGGGTCACGCCCAGCTCCGTTGCTTTTTCTGCGGCAAACTCAAGCCGGTCCCGCTTTCGGATCAATCCCATGCAGAGTTCAATCTCAGGTTTGGGTTCTTTGAACCGTTCACTTTCAAGAATTGATGCACGGAGCTCTCGTTTACCCATATGTTCAATCAGGCCATTGTACTGGTTTCCCCGTCCATCCGTAACAAGAATTTTTTCACCGATACTTTTCCTCAAAACTTTTGCCGCGTGTTTAGCCTCACTCTCTGTGAGAACTATCTCAGATGGGCTAATTTGGTTGGGAGGAGCGTAAAACTGATTCATATCTTGTCGCGGCCAACATATTCCCTGTTTGATAGATCCTGAGGGCTAAATGACGTCTCCCCGGTTTTCAACATCTCTTCAACATAGGGCCTGCAGAGTTCGCAATTCCTGCAACAGACCTCGTTTATCCTGAGCTCATCAACCGTTTGAAAGTTCTCTTTATCGGCAATTTTTTTTACCTCAGAAAACGTGATGTTGCTGCAAATGCACCGATTAACCATGTTGATTACACCGGATCTTTAAAGTGTTTTCCCAGCTTCAGACCCTGACCCTGGTAATTGCTTTTTATCGATTTTCCATACGTAAAGTCAGGCGTTTCCATATTGGGTTCAAACCGCATGCTGCAGAACGTCTGACCATCCTCAATCAAAAATGGTACATCATGTGAACGAACTTCCAGAACGGCGCGGGCACCCTTGTCTTCAACCTCTCCGCCAAATCCGCTGTCAAAAAACCCGGCATAATGCGTGCGCAGCTCGCCCGAACCTGTGTCGTAGGCGATCATTTCCGCCGCCAAATGTTTCGGTATTCTGCAGCGCTCGCGGGAAGCAAAAATGTAGAACGCCTCAGGCTCAAGAATCAGGTGATCTTCATTCCCGGAATAGATGGGTTCCCAGAAATCGGAAATCTCGTAGTGATTCACATGGTCCAGATCAATGAGATCACGGTGTTTTTTAGCTTTATACCCCAGAATGTTATTTGATTCAACCTGCAGATTCACACTCATAAAAAGCCCGTTGTTGACCTTAATTTTATCCATGTCCAGCGGCGTCCCGTCTGTATTAAAAAGCAGAGGATCAGCACCGTGAATTCGTAACAGTTCCTCATCAGACAGTACCTGCATTCCATGACGTAAACGAAGCTGATTTAACCTGTGACCCGTTTTAACTCTGATCGGAAAAGATTTGGGGACAACTTCAAGATATAGATTCCCCTTGTAGCCCGGCTCAATCTCCTCAAACCGGTGTGAGTAATCTGTAATCACCCGCGTAAAAATATCAAGGCGGCCGGTTGTGCTCTTCGGATTTGCTTTCGCGGTCAGGTTTTCGTTGGATATCAGCCGTGCGCTTATATCGGAAGATCCGGACGAGTACGGCTTATCTGTGGAAAAGTGGCTGTCAGGCAGGTTCAGTTGCTCAAGAAGCGGAATAATGTAGACGCAATTGGGTTCCAGCACTGCACCCTTTGTAATAGAGAATGAATACTGATGCAGCTTTTCAATCTTTTGATGCACTGTTTCATTTTCCGGCAAAAAACTGCTTCGAACGCGGTACGCCTTTTCACCAAGCCTAAGGTCGATGGAATTGGGCTGAAACTGATCCTCTTCAATCGGAAAATCGTCGGAGCCGGAAATAATACCGGCATCCACCAGTTCTTTCAGCTTTTGAACGGGTAATATGCCTTTGGTTCGCAGTACAATATCCTGCTTCATATTTTTTTTGTAGCGGTCTGGAGTCGCGTTTATAGTCTGACGGTCAAATGTCGAATATTTTTGCACCTGCTTGCGTCAGCAGCTGTTTGAACCTGTTGATTACGGCCAAACAAGAAACGCATCTGTTATTATTTATGAAATGAAGGTACTAATTTATATAGCCATAGTTAAGATGAAAACACCGCAAAAATCTGTAGCTAAGTAACATAATTAATTAACTGTTCTTCATGCTGAAACTTGCCAAACTTCTCTGTGAATTTTCAATCGCTTCTGTTCAGCTTGGTTAGAAATGCTGTTGTAGACTCCCGGATCTCTTGCTTCTGCTGATCCGACTTTTTGTTATCGAACATATTCACCATAAAATTGACCCTGCCGCTCGAATTAAACGTCTCTCTCTGTTTATCCACAAAATTCCAGTAGAGGTAGTTAAACGGACAAGCTTTTTCGCCGGTCTTTTTAGTCACGCTATACTCACAATGTTTGCAGTAGTCGCTCATCTTATTGATGTAGTTACCGCTCGACACGTAAGGCTTAGATGCCAAAACGCCGCCATCGGCAAAGGTACTCATCCCAAGTACATTGGGAAGCTCCACCCATTCATAAGCGTCAATGTAGGCGAGCCAGAACCAGCGGTTCAGCTCACGCGGATCTGTTTCCGTAAGGTTACTGAAATTACTCAGGATCATGAGACGCTGGATATGGTGTGAATAGCCTTCTTCTATGACAGGCCTGATGCTCTGTTCCATACATTTCATTTTTGTCTTTCCGCTCCAGTACTTCTCAGGGAGTTTTTTTGTAAACCCGAAATGATTGGCATCTCGTACCTCCGGCATCATCGCCTCATAATAAATCCGGATAAACTCACGCCAGCCCAGAATTTGCCGAATAAATCCTTCAACCGAGTTCAGGCGTGCTTCACCGTTGGAGTACGCTTTAAGCGCTCGCTCACACACTTCCTGCGGAGTTAACAGCCCGTTGTTCATGTAGAGCGACAGCTGTGAGTGAAACAGCTGGTGGTCATCCAGTTTCAGAGCGTCTTCGTACGGACCAAACTCATCAAGTCTCTCATCAATAAACGTCTCCAGCATTTGGAGTGCACCGGAGCGCGTTACGGCATACGGAAAGTGTTCGAGTTTACCGAAATGATCCGGAAAGTAATCGCCAACCATTTCTATAACTTCCGACGTGATGCCGTCCGGCTCAAACACCGGTACATCGGGTACGGAGTGATTTTTGGGAAGAGATTCCCGGTTTTGATCGTCATAATTCCACCCCCCACCTTCAGGCTCATCTCCATCCATCAGATAGCCGGTTTTCCTGCGCATCTCCCTATAAAAATATTCCATTCTGTATCCCGGCTCAATCTTCTCTTGCCACTCATCAGGATCGGCAAAAAACAGCGTATTAGAAATCTCCGTCACTTTGCACGCAAGTTGATCATCAAGTTTGCGCAGCCGTTCCCGAGTGTCCCATTCGGACGGCATCATATAGGTGAGATCTCCGCTGAAGTCCTGCAAAAGCTCAGCCAGGCCACCATTAAAATGTCCTTTTGTGGAGTGATACAGAACCGGAAATCCCATCTCGTGGCATTCCAAAGCAAAATGCCGCATGGAGCTCAGTACGAAGGTTACTTTCATTTTGTGATGAGGCAGCTCCTCCCCTTTTTTGCGGCTTTCAATAAAAATAAGCAGCGGTTTATCCTTCATCACTTCATCCGGCCAGGCCTCCAGATTGAGCTGATCGTGAAGTATAAAAACGGCACGATCGTAAGAGTTTGGACTTAGTTTACTTAATGTGTTGTCTATTGATGATAAATATTTTCGGGGCATGCCTTCGGATTTTTCTTCTTTAAACTGTCTGTTAAACCTCAGTCGTTCCTTAAACTTAAGGCTTTCACGTTTATGACATCAAAAGCACCACATAGAAAACTTTTAAAACTACTTTGGTAGTACTATTGACATTTGCACGTAATACTACTTTATTAGTACTAACACTTTAATAGTAAATAGTTCATCCTATGCGAAATATCTTACTCTTACTTTTGCTGATACTGTCGACAGTCAATCTTCAGGCAAATAAACCCTTCCACTTCAACCACTAACCAATAATTCTTATGAGAAAATCTCTAACACCACTTGGCGAAACAGAGATGGAAGTCCTCCATCATGTCTGGAAAGTAGGTGAGGCCTCTGTTGCCGATATCCGTGAGCGCATATTAAAAGATAGAAAAGTAGCCTACACAACAATTATGACGGTTATGAAAAACCTTGCAGACAAGGGCTATCTCAAATACAGAAAAGAAGGTATCAGCTATATATACAGCGCTGCAATTGATCCATCAAATGTTCAGTATAACCTCGTGGATCGATTGGTAGATAAGGTATTTCACGGATCACCAAAAGATTTAGTCCAGGCGCTTGTTAAAAATGAAAAGCTATCAGATAAAGACCGTGATGAAATAAAAAAACTAATCCAGTCAATGGAGGATTAAGATGGAACTCATCATTCAACAGAGTATCAACTTTTTCCAGGGTATCATACAGTTTGCCTGGCTACCTGTTTTAATCTGGACCCTGTTTGCAGGTGGATTAATATTGCTGCTTAAAGCCGCTGCAAAAATCCATCCGCAGTATCATTACCATATACGTCTGGCGCTCATTTTGGGGCTACCGCTTGGGCTGATGTTCTCATGGCTGGCTGATAAAGCCGCGGCCTATTTTACAGAACCAACCGCTCTCACATTCATATCAATGGTTTCCCCCATTGAGGTAGGATTGGGCCCTAAATCGGCAGACACCTACTCATCAATGGACATCCTGTTTTTGGCATGCGGAGTGTTCCTGGTGGCCGGGCTGATCTGGTATTCTGGTTCACGGTTCATTCAGTGGGTTCGCCTTCAAACGCTTAGGCGCTCGCTGCGTCTTTCCCCTATTGACGAATATCCGCAGCTGACAATTGAGAACAGACGTCTTGCTAAAGAGACCGGCAAACCAATCGTCATTGGGGTATCGGGTCAGGATTATATACCGGTCACGTTTGGCGTGATGAAGCCCGTCATTCTCATTCCACAATCGCTTACAGGAGCTCCGGATAAAATGAATCTCGCAATTCGCCATGAGCTCACGCACATTCAGCAGCATGATTTTGGTACGCATCTGCTCGTCACTGCTATTCAATCCGCGTTCTGGTTTCATCCGCTGATCCACCTTCTTTCAAGCCAAATAGTAGAGTATCGGGAGATGCGCTGTGACAGTCTCATCATTGCCGACAGTTCAGTTTCCAGGAAGGAGTACGCTTCCCTCCTGTTCGAGCTGCTGCCAATGCCTAATCTCAATCAAAAAGTATCCGTAAATATGGCACAGAATACATCAAATTTAAAAGAACGTATCGACCGAATAACCCGCCAGTCCGGCAACCAGGTATACCCGTACCGATCGAGCCTTACCATGCTGGCAACCCTATTAATTGCGCTTACCATTGGCATGGCGTGTACCGACATGCAGACACAGGCCGTGTTCGATAACGAAGAGCTTGATCTGATGACGGATGTTGATAAGACCGGTGAACGGGGCTATCATCAGATTTTAATCTACATGGGTGAAGATGGTCAGTCTGAGCGCCACGAAGATGCTCTCGGCAAGCTGAGCAATCTTCGGCCGGAATATATTGAATCGATAAATATTCTTAAGGGTGAAGCCGCCACCGAAAAGTATGGTGACAGGGCAACATACGGTGTTATAGAAATTCGGACCAAGCAGGATCCCAAATCTTATAACACCACCCTGAAGGCACTTGGTATGGAACCCGAAATGCTACCACAACCGCCAGTTCCGGGTAGCAACAGTTCTGATGAAGAAGACTATTTTGTTGTCGTTGAAGAGATGCCGGAATTAATCGGCGGGCTCACATCAATTCAGCGAAATATCCAGTATCCCGAAATGGCCCGTCGTGCCGGAATTGAAGGTCGGGTTTACGTGCAGTTCATTGTAAATGAAAATGGTGATGTAGAGGAACCACGTGTTATTCGGGGAATCGGTGGCGGTGCCGATGAGGAGGCACTCAGAGCTGTAAGGGACGCTAAATTTAAGCCCGGCGTTCAGCGCGGTCGCCCGGTTCGTGTTCAGTATTCGCTGCCAGTAGTATTTAAGCTAAATAATTCAGCCCGTGACGCACAAGTAGAGGCCGAACAACCTGAACCTCAAAGTAAGTCAATGACATACAACGTATACTTTAAAGGAGATAATTTGACCGGCCAGATATTAGATGGCAGTACCGGCCAACCCCTTGCGGGCACAAACGTCATTCTTGAAGGCACAAATGTCGGGACTGTCACAAATAGCAACGGGGAATTCTCAATCTCGAAAGATGGAATAAACGCTTCCAGACTGATTATCAGCCGTGTAGGATACACACTTACTTCCATTGATCTTGAAGAACTATAGACTGGTAATTAAGCAAACTGTAACCTTTTTCGTTTATCCTTCAATCAAATAGGCGAGCCCGGTAAAGGCTCGCCTTTTTAATTGTTAAGAAGGCTTTGATCTCACTACTTCTAATGCCGAGCGCTGCCCGGTTATATTTAACTGACCTTCTCTTTGAATGATATTCTCCCTTTCAGGGTTTTTAAATATGGATAAATAACTGGCTAATCTGTCAGATAGAGACATTTTTTTGCTTTAACCGATTTAAATGAGTGTTGTGCAAATAATTTTTCGATTTTTGCAACACTTATGAAAACTCCTCGTATCACTACACTAATCCGGATTTAACAATCAACGAAGGACCATCTATGGCAGCGAATCTCAGAAAATCACGTACAAATAAAATGCTCGCGGGTGTCTGCGGAGGTATTGGAGAATATCTCGGTTGGGATTCGACTATTGTGCGTATCATTTTCCTCATTCTCATATTTTCATCGTTTGGTACGATGGTGTTATTCTACTTTATACTGGCATTGATCATGCCCGACTAACAGAGCAATCTCAGCTTTATTTATACTCCCTCACACAATGGTCTGACGCAGCATAAAACTCAAGAATAGATTTTCTGCGTCAGCATGCGTTTAGCGATTGGCAGAATTGTATTGTTGAACGAGAAATCAAGGTCTGTGTGAAAAGAGAAGGTCGCCGGGTTAGGCAATTCCTGCTCCTCTTTGATGAGATCCAGTTTGACGGAGTTAGGTGAAATCTCTGCAAATTCTTTTTTCAATGATTTCAAAAGCTTCGTTTTCAACGTCCGGTATCTATCCTCGGCGCTTTGGAAGATCGATACTTCAAACCTATAAAGATTCAGTTTCTTCTTGCGGTTGTCAGGCAGAAAGAAATACCCTTCCTCCATGTAGTTTGGAACAATTCCCACATGTTCTACGGTTAGTCCTTCCGAAACAAAATCGTGAATGGCCGCTCCTTCCTGAATCGTTTTTTCGATAAGCGGTATTGCCCACACAATCAATTCCTCTACCCGTTTGAGATCTGTTCCATCCACAAATACCACATCGTGCTCTATCGCCTGGTTAACCCAGTCGATCTTGCTGATGCGTTTCGGAAACCGATCTCTTAAATCAGTAATGTGTCCAATAACATCCTTTAGCGTGCGATGAAGGTCCACGAGAAAACTGAGATGCGGATAAACCTTATAATATTGAAACTGTCCGGATATCTTTTTCAGTTCCGCGAGAATCACATATTGACGTTTTTCGAGATCATCCTCTACTTTAGTAAAAAGGGTCAGAGATAAACGGCTTGTTTGTTTCATAGCAACTCCTGTGAGGGTCATGGGTAATAGCTTTATAACGCTAAATAAATCATACTATAATATCAACACGAAAATAACGTCTGTAAAAATATTATCGGATAAAGAGCCCGGTATATTAAATGCTACCATATCCCCTTTAAATCATTGCACTTTAGAGCGACTTCATGAACCCAACTTATCTCTAACAAGATTACACGGTTTAATCTATAACAGTTTGACTTAGGGTATCGAGGAGCGTCCCCGCGCGTTGAACCGATCGTCTGGGTTTCATTATTCCATCATTCTTTAACATTTATTACAAATCACGTTTCACAGCCAAACCGGGAAACGTTTCCAAGCAAACTTAATTTAAGATAAATTGAATTTGGAACTAATTAATTAATGCAATTTTGAACCATATTGGAAATAATTACTTTGATACAGTTTTATTATTTGAATTAATTAGATAACTTTTGACTTCATCAACCTTACAACAAATTTGTACACTATGCTTAATAAAAATTACACACCAAAGAGAACCGTTTGCAAAGTCACCTTCACACTTCCTGAAGATGTAGCATCTTCTGATGTAAAACTTGTTGGAGACTTTAATGACTGGGACACTGGCGCAGACGAGCTTGAGAAAAAGAAGGGGAAATGGGAAATCACGAAACGTTTGAAACCGGAAAATGAATACCGCTTCCGATATTTGATCGACGGCGAAGTCTGGGAAAACGATGACTCAGCCGACACCTATGTAGCCAACGACTTTGGAACAGAAGACTCTGTTTTGGAGATTGGTAAATAACGATAGTTAACCAAAAAAAATTAAAGCCCGGATGGTGCGCAAGCAGTGTTCGGGCTTTTTTTGTTTATCAGACTTATCACCCGCATTTCTTGTAAGTACTTTCCTTTTTTAGATTGAATCTTTGACCGAATCGCCTTATCTCGGTTGTAAGATAGTCATGAGTACTACCAAAAAAGAGAGGTACAAATATGGACAAAAAGCGAGATTTAGATAACTATATTGTGCAGCTTGTGGAAAACATGAGAGATTCAGCACAGAATCTGCCCGATCCGAATGAGGTATCGGAATTTGATGAAGAAAGTCTGCCGGAGGAGCTGAAAATGTTCGCCTATGCGGAGCGATTCCTCCATGGAAAAGCCAAGCGAATTTCAGTTATAACAGATATAGACTCCGCAACTTTTCCTTCACCCAACAAGCTTACGGACTCCCAAATATTTTTTTTGTGTGATGAAATGATCCGCCTGTTGAACGCCTATTGTTTTTACGCTGATTTCCCAAAGGGACTACCGGCAGAAATCAGGTACAAACTTCTCAGGTCAAAATGGGACGAGAAAGTAGTTTATACCGGCGAAGGGATGACATGCTTTGAGTTTTGCGATTATGAACCGAGCCGGTGTCCCTACCCGGTCGATTTCTGCCACTGTAAAGATTTAGACAATCTTGATTCAGACATGATGTGACATCAGGCAAAAACAGACAGATTCAGCGATACGCTTGCGGAGTGCTTTACAAGGCACTCTCAACTAATAAAATTCGGACTAATGGGGTAAATCAGTCTATCTATCAGGAAAAATAATTATCAGATTTGAGAAATGGACACATTAAAAAAAGTAGCGGCACTCATCATCGGTTTACTCTTTCTGTATGATTTTATAATGACACTATCCTCAAATGGTGACCAAGCCTTTCACGTAATTGGGTTTGAGGTATCAAAATTAACATACCTCGCATACCTTCTGGCCACCTCGATATCATTTCTTACGTATGAGTTAACAAAACAAATGGAACAGGCTAAATATAAAAATCAACAGATTTCCAACAACACCTGATGTTCTGAATGTTGTAAATAAATTCATTACCCAATTTTAGTATCTATATGCTGTTTGAAAAGTTTAAAATGCCTCAACAGACTAAATCATTACGGGAATTTTGATCAAGTTTTAGCTCCTTAGTACCGATACCAGTAAATAAGATAGGTATGCAAATTTATCGTTTTCGGGAAATGCATCAGATTTCGCTGTAAGTTAAACTAAATGAATTTAGTGGTAAAACTGCATTAAGTCGGCACTCGGAGAACTGCTCTGCAAGAACAAAGCTCTGATCTTAGAATGTGATTATGCGATCTTGTGAATTTTATAGCTAAATATTTGACCAAAAAAAACCCCGTCATAGCATCAAGCCATGCGGGGATATAAGTTTTGTGGAGGTGCCGGGGCGAAGTACTGCTTCGCAACATCAACGCCTGGATTTATCAAAAGGGAATGTTCAATGTAAGGACTGAAAGCTATGTGATTGGCCGAAATAAAAATCCCCGTCAAGGAATTAAACCTTGCGGGAATATAAGATTTGTGGAGGTGCCGGGGCGGAGCACTGCTTCGCAATATCAACGCCTGGATTTATAAATAGGCATTAGTATTACGATGAGAGTATTTATCTCAGTTGACCAAAAAAATCCCCGCCATAGCATCAAGCCATGCGGGGATATAAGTTTTGTGGAGGTGCCGGGAGTTGAACCCGGGTCCGGGAAGGTAAATCGTCAAGCATCTACAAGCTTAGCTATTGATTAAGTTTCGGATAAAGCAATGCTCAATAGCAAAGCGACTCCATCCTATTCTGCATTAAGTTCTCCTTCCACGCAGCAGACGTGCCCTTGGGAAAAGTCTATCTAAGTCGGCGCTCACGACAGGGTCAATAGACGAACACCTGTGAGAACGGACGGCTTGCTTTACGCAGCCAGTCGGTATGAGTAATTGTTGTCAACTACTTTTTATCCATGATGATTGATTTACGAGAACCATCGGTCACTCTCGGCATGCAGCCTGCAATTGTACGCAGCCCGTCGAATCCGTTACACCCCCAAAATGTCAAAGTACCAATAACTGATCGGTCTGAACCGAACAGCCTTTAAACATAACGAATTTTTTCACCAAATCGTATCCCAACTTTATACCGGACACTACCCTTCAAGTGCTCTTTATAGGATCACCAGTTCACTTTTTATAGAGACGTTCGAATCAGATCTTATGAACATTTAAGGTTCTACATTTAAACATTTATTCTCTGTGCGAATTTAACCCAATCATCTGTTGCACCGGAATGCAACAATCCCTTTTTTGGTTCGTAGGTCACATCATATTTGCAAACAAAAATAAATCATCTTTTCATTGAAACGAGTCGCACTTCTCATTCTGCACATTGCCATTATTGGCTGGGTAACTTCTGTCCACGCACAAAGTAGCTCCTCAATCAACGGATATATCACGGACTCCGAAACCGGCGAGACATTAATATCCGCAAATATTGCTCTGCTTGAAATAAATCGGGGTACGTCTACCAATACTTCCGGCTACTACTCCATTACAAATATAACGCCTGGCACATACACTCTTGTGGCCAGCTATATCGGGTATCGGCAGTTTGAGCAAGAAGTAGAGCTCACCGGCGATGAAACGCAGCGTATTGATATAGAAATGATTCCCGCAGGCGTGGAACTGGAAGCCCTGGTTGTGGAATCGCAGGCTGAGCGGGAGGAGCAGCGCAATATAGGGACAACTCAAATCTCAACTGAACTCATTAAAAATCTCCCTCCTGTCATAGAGCCTGATGTGTTCCGATCCGTACAGCTGCTTCCGGGCGTGAAAGCTGCAAATGACTTTTCAAGCGGTTTGTATGTGCGTGGCGGCAGCCCCGACCAAACCCTCATACTGCTCGACGAGACAACCGTTTACAACCCATCACACTTTTTCGGCTTCTTTTCTACCTTTAACCCAGATGCAGTGAAAGACGTCAGGCTGTACAAAGGCGGCTACCCGGCAAGCTACGGCGGTCGCCTGGGCTCGGTTCTGACCGTTTTCAATAAAGACGGAAACAGAAATGAAACGCGGGGTTCCGTCAGCCTGGGACTGCTGGCCTCAAGGATAAGCGCGGAAGGCCCAACCGGGTCCGGCTCCTGGATGCTGGCATTCCGGCGATCAACCCTCGAACCTGTGCTGGCAGTATTGAGAGGAACGACTGACAACGTACCCGACAGCTTCTATTTTTATGATATCAACGGAAAATTAAATTTTGACGCCACAGATAACGATCGCCTGTCGCTGGCCTTTTATACCGGGACTGATAAAGTTCTCTTCCCGTTTGGTGAAGATGCATCCATCGGTCTCAATTATGGCAACCGAACCATCAGCGGTCAGTGGCGAAAAATTCTATCTGATAAACTGTTCCTGAAAACAACCGCTACGGGCTCCCGCTACTTCAATAATCCTGAATTTAGTATTGCCGGCACGCAGTTTGAACGCACTAATAATGTTTACGATTTTTCACTGAAGTCCGACCTGCAGTATACACCGAATGAGAAGCATACGATATCCACAGGGTTCTGGGCCGGTAATCTGATCCTTCGGTTCAACGATAGTTTTGACAATCAGGAGACGTCTGCCAACCGTATACAGAGCCGGTATGCCTCTTTTTACCTGCAGGATGAATGGAAACCTGCCAACCGGTGGATTTTAAATGGCGGGGTACGGCTAAATCGGTTTTCAGAGGGTGACTACTTACGACTTGCGCCGCGCCTTTCAGCTGAGTTCCGGCCTAATTCCAAAATCAGGCTGCAGGCTGCATACGGCCGCTACTACCAGTTCCTCACACTTATCACAAACGAAGCATTTTCCGGCTTCGATCTCTGGCTGACCACCGATGAAGGTGTTCCCCCCGCGTATGGTGACCAGTTTGTTTTGGGGGCAAAGACAATTCCTTTTGAAGGATACGGCCTGGACATTGAGTTCTACTACAGGACTATGCGGGACCTTTTTGAACTCGACCCGTTTACAGGTGACGCGGCCGGCCTGGATTACAGAGATCTGTTTCGATTTGGCGACGGATTTGCATATGGTGCGGAACTCTTCTTCGAAAAACAGGTGGGGCGACTGACCGGATTTGTGGGATATACCTTTGGGGTGACTCGGCGAAAGTTTCCGGGGTTTAACACCGATATCACGATGTCGAATCCTGAAGCGAGATTCTACCCGCCAAAGTACGATCGGCTGCACGATGCAAATATCGTTCTTAACTACCGGCTTTCGCAGCGATGGAGTACATCCGCCGTTTTCAGTTACGGAACGGGGCAGGCGTATACAGAGCCACTGGGTCGAACAGAATTTCCGGGCGTCCCCTGGGGAAATATGGATCGTGAATCATTTACAATTGGCCGTCTCAATGCATCCAGACTACCATCTTATCACAGAATGGATGTGGCATTCAGCCGTGCCGGCAATTTCTTTGGACTGGGTGAAGCCGAATGGAGCTTTCAGATTATAAATATTTACTCTCGGCGAAACACATGGTTCTATAACTATGACTTTGATGAAAATCCTGTAGAACGAACGGAAGTCACGCTTTTGCCAATCCTCCCGTCACTATCTTATACCGTAAACTTTTAGATTATGAGAATTCACGTAACTATTTCCGCTTTGCTTGTACTTTTTATCATGTCTGCTTGTGATGTGTATGAGCAGGACGAATACCAGGAGCTTGTGGTCTTAGAAGCCTATGCAATTGCGGGGCGTCCACTTCCTGATGTACGTCTGTCCACCACAATACCCGCCACTGAAGAGTATATCTTTAGTGAGGTTGCGCTGAGCGATGCCACCATAATCATCACTCAGCTTGACGGCAGTGGGCAGTCTTTGGCTGATTTTACCTACTCACAACAAACAAACGGAATTTACAGAGCAATAGATCAATCGACACTTGTTGAACCGGGTAACAGATACCGGATAAATGTTCAGTTTGAGAACAGGCAGGAGGTGCTGAGTGCTGAGACAGTTGTTCCACAACAATTTCAAATCTTAAGTGATGTTGAAGATTCATATGTCTACCAGTCAGAAAATCAGCTGGAAATTTTGCTGACGGCAACGGAATCCAATGCTGAACAAAACATCTATGTTTTCAATACGCTCACGCAAGAACCCAACATAGACAATCTGACCCCTTTTTATCGGGATGCCGTTGTTAACGGAGACAGCGACATTGAAGAGTTTTTCAATAACTCGTCCGGCCTGATCAACGAAGGCAATTTTGAGATCAATGATGATCAGAATATTCTCCTCCGGTTTCCATGGATAGGTGTGGCGTTTTATGGGGAAAATGCAGTTGTCACTACCTCTGTAGACAGTAACCTGGCTGATCTTGCACTGTCAGAAGAACTTCAGCTTGGCGGATCCACTCTGCCTCCGGGTGAAATTCCCAATTTGATTTACAATGTGGAAGGTGGAATCGGTGTTTTTGGAAGTATTGCTACGGATACGCTTCTTACCCGATTTGTCCGCCCAAACACAGAGAACTGAACTCCTCTGGCGGGTCCACTGATGTATTGGGCTTAACCAACGTTTCACAGTTATGGTACTGCTGAGTATTTGGCCTTTAGGGCTCAAACCTGAAAGTGATATTCCTCTAATTTACCGTTTCAATTTTGAATACAAGAATTGATACCACATTTCCGCTAAATAGGTTTTCTCCTGACCGTTTTTTTCGAGATATTTAAAGCTATGCAAAAATCACTAACATGATCTCTTATTACAGATTTTATGATTATTCCCATCGCAAGTGACCACGCCGGTTTCGAGTCAAAAGAAATTACCAAAGAGGTCCTTGAAGAGATGGGCCACATGCCTGTCGATTTTGGCACTCATTCAGCCGACTCTGTAGACTACCCCGATTTTGCTATTCTTGTAGCAGAGAAAGTTAATAAGCAGGAACACGATCAGGGAATTCTTATTTGCGGAAGTGGTCAAGGCATGTGCATGACGGCAAACAAGTTTCCGAATGTGAGGGGCGCCCTGGTGTATGATCCTCAATCAGCGGAACTTACCCGCCAGCATAATAACGCGAATATTCTCTGCCTTCCCGGTCGAAGCCTGAATCGCTCTCAGATCGAAAACATATTGAAAGTCTGGTTTAAAACTGATTTTGAAGGCGGCCGTCACGAACGACGCGTAAACAAAATACGCTCACTCACAGATAAATAGACAAACTCCATGGACGAACTGAATCATAAAGATCCTGAGATTGCAGATCTTATCCGGCAGGAAACGGAACGCCAGAATTTTAACTTTGAACTGATTGCTTCTGAGAATTTTGCTTCCAAGGCTACTATTGAAGCCATGGGAACCGCGCTGACCAATAAATATGCTGAAGGATATCCCGGCAAGCGATATTATGGCGGCTGTGAAGTTGTTGACGAGGTTGAGGACCTTGCCCGTAATCGTGCAAAAAAACTCTTCAATGCAGACTGGGTAAATGTGCAGCCCCATTCGGGCGCATCGGCTAATGCGGCCGTCTATCTCGCGTTTATGAATCCTGGAGACACTCTTCTCGGGCTGGATCTTTCGCACGGCGGGCACCTCACTCACGGCTCACCGGTCAACTTCTCAGGCATGACATATCATGCCGAGTTCTATGGCGTTGAAAAAGAAACCGGGCGCATTGATATGAATAAAGTGCGCGAGAAGGCAAAACAAGTGAAGCCCAGGATGATCTCTATCGGCGCCAGCGCATATCCGCGAGATTTTGACTACCAGGCGTTCAGGGATATCGCTGATGAAGTTGGCGCATTTTTATGGATGGATATGGCGCATACGGCGGGGTTGATTGCCACCGGCGAGCTTAACAATCCGATTCAGATAAGTGATGTTGTCACAACCACGACTCACAAAACGCTTCGCGGACCGAGGGGAGGCATGATTCTCGTAGGCCGGGATGGAGAAAACAAACTCGGTGTTACCGCCCGAAAATCGGGGCGTGTAAAGAACTGGAGTGAGGTTCTGGACTCAGCAGTATTTCCCGGTACACAGGGCGGGCCGCTGATGCATGTAATCGCAGCTAAAGCTGTGGCATTCGGTGAAGCACTACAGCCGGATTTCAAAGACTATCAGCATCAGGTAAAACTGAATGCATCCACGATAGCCGATACGTTTATTGAAAAAGGGTATAACCTGGTTAGTGGCGGAACCGACAATCACCTCATCCTTATTGATCTTAGAAATAAGGGCCTAAATGGTAAAATTGCTGAAGAAGCCCTCGACAAAGCCGGAATCACAGCCAACAAAAACATGGTCCCTTTTGATACTGAGAGCCCCTTTGTAACCTCTGGTATCCGCATTGGAACCCCTGCTCTCACGACTCGCGGGTTCAGGGAAGAGCAGTTTATCCGGGTAGTAGAGCTGATTGACACTGTCTTGCAGAATCCCGATGATGAACAGACGCAGGTAACGGTAAAAGCAAAGGTAAAAGATCTCTGCTCTGAATTTCCACTTTATGATTTAAGTAAGGTATAGATGATCGCATCTTTAAAACTGGTACATTGTTTTGCAGATCAGGTCCGGTTTGTCTCTTTCTTCACAACTCAGATAGCCTTAGGGGTACACCGCTATGAGTGATTTACCTGAAAAGAACGAATCAAAGCGCAAAATTATGGGATCGATACTTCCTAAAGCGAAGAAACCTAAGAAAGATCCCAACGCCTCCATGTCGTTTTTAGATCACCTGGAAGAGCTCCGGTGGAGAATTATCAAAGGCACTATCGGCGTGGGTGTTGGTGTAATAGTTGCTTTTTTCTTCTCAGATTTTTTCATCAAGGAGTTTATACTCGGGCCTACCCGGGCCGACTTCTTTATGTACCAGATAATGCCAATTGATGCAGTAGAGCTGTCTCTCATTTCCAGGCGGCTTCCGGGGCAGTTTTTCACCTACTGGGGCACCTTAATTATCATCGGAGTAATCATTGGATCGCCCGTTCTTTTTTACCAGCTGTGGTCGTTTGTGGAACCTGCGCTTGGGTCGGGCAAAAAGTTAAAAACTATTCTAAACGCCATGTTTATCAACTTCTTCTTCCTTTTAGGAGTTGCGTTTGGATACTTCATCCTGGTTCCATTTGCTGTGCAGTTTTTTACTCAGTTTGTAATTTCTGATGTGATCAGTAATGAGTTCGATATTAATGAATATTTTACGTCGGTTGCTGTTTGGACACTTTCATGCGGGCTTGTATTTCAGGTTCCTGTTGTGAGCTACTTTCTGTCGAAAATTGGCTTGGTTACACCTGAAGGAATGCGCAAATACCGCCGGCATGCAATCGTTGGCTCACTCGCCGTTGCCGCTTTCCTAACCCCTCCCGATCCCGTATCGCAGATTATGATTGCACTGCCGCTGATCGTTCTCTATCAGTTTTCAATATTATTAAGCAGATTTGCGAATCGTAAACGCAAGAAAGAAATTGATGCTGCGTTAGGAGAAACAGATGCTTAAATTCTTTATGGGTATCATTTTATCCCAACTAAATAAATCACGATCTTGTATTCTCTTACAGATAAGCTACTGACGGCTGCTATTACAGCACCATTTGTGTAACCTGAAATTGAATTAACACTTTTACAGCTTTTATTTCATGAAGATATCTTCCGTTTTTACAGTTATTGTCGCCATCCTTTCACTTGCTATACTGTCTGGTTGCACGACCGATTCGGGGTTCAGAATTCAGGAACCGACATTCGACTCTGTTCCCACTCCGTTTGAAACTGCTCAGGCAGACGAGGAAGAGGTTGTAGATGGAATCACAAAATTTATAGTAGAGGAAGGGAGCGGTGAAGACCAGATAGTTATTCGTGATCAGGTCGCTTTTTATCTCACGCTTAGGACAATGGATGGCACTATCATATACAGCTCCTATCAAAACGACAATGAAAATCCGATTCAGGCAACTATCCAGAGTATTTTAACTCCCCGGCCGCCTACAATTGTAAGGAACTTCTCCTTTGAGCGTGCACGAACAGACGGACTCAGAAAAGGAATAATCGGGATGATGGAGGGAGAAAAGAGGGTACTAATTGTGCCCCCTTCTCAGGGTTTTAAATCCATAGGAAGCGGATCTGTCAACGATGAATTTCGTGAAGACACCCTGCGATATGATATAGAACTTGATTTCATTTTTTAGTACGGAACTTCATACGTTTAATTCCTGTCTACTTCGCTCAGTAATCCGTATAGTTTCTTGCCATCCGCCCCGAGAGACCCGTTAAAATCTCATGTACGTTGCTTCCGGCTTCCTCAGCCCATTTTGAAGCGTCCCAGGCATCCGCTCCCAGGATGGTTGCCTCCGACTCAGCCTGTATTTTACTGTCGCCCAGATTTATCATGATGTTATCCATAGTCACGTTTCCCACAACAGGATACATCTCACCGTTCACCGATACTTTCAGTTTATTGCTCAGGGACCGTGGAACGCCGTCACCGTATCCAACAGGTATCGAACCAATGTAGCACTCTTTTGATGCAGTCCATGTGCCGCCGTAACTCACACTATCACCTTTCTGAATTTTTCTTACCTGAACGACTTTTGATTTCCATGTGAGAACAGGTTCCAGCCAGTCCGGCTGCACGCGGCCGGCCGCATAGCCAAGTTGTGTCAGCCCGGTGCGTACCATATCAAACGGTTCCAGATCGTAATGAACTGCTCCGCCCGTGTTGCATATATGAACCAGCGGCACCTCTTCAAAATGTTTAATTACATCTTTAAACTTCTTCAGCTGCTTGTCTACCTTATCCGATCCTGGATCGTCAGCCATCGAATAGTGTGAATAGATTCCGGAACATATAAGCCGCTGGTTTGCTACCGCCATCTTCCGAACTTCAGTTGCCTGTGACGGTGAAAACCCAAGACGGTTCATTCCGGTATCAAAATTCAGATGATATTTCGTCCCGTCCATCAGTATTGAAAAGTGCGTCAGATCACTGACTGAAGCGTTAAGCCCGTGGGTTTGATAGGCCGCCGCGGTCCTGACAGATGGCACTTCAAAGACAAGAATTGACTTTTTGATACCGCCCATTCGCAGTTCAATAGCTTCATCCACTGAGGCAACGCCAAACCAGTCTACATCCGGCTCAGCCTGCCTGGCGACCCTGACTGCTCCATGACCATACGCGTTGCATTTTACCACGGACAGTATCTTTTCGGCTGATGTGCGTTTCCGCAGCTCTCTCAGATTTTTTGTGATGGTTGAAAGTTCAATTTCTGCGTACGAGTTTGGAAAATGAAGTTTCAACGGCCGACTCCGAATAGTTTTTTTCGTTTATGTTTCTTGAGGATAATCTGCGCTGCATTATATCCTGCCGCGCCAAACACTCCTCCACCCGGGTGGCACGATGCGCTGCTCAGATACAGGTTTTTTATAGGTGTTTCGTACTGGCTAAGTTCCGGCGTGGGGCGGAACATGAACATCTGGTCAAAATTCATTTCAACATGCATCACATTGCCCCTCAGCAGGCCATGTTTTCGTTCGATATCGAGGGGCGACTGAATGTAGCGATCAATAAGCTTTCCTTTCATGTTTGGGGCATATCTCTCCACAACACCGTAAATCTTGTCTGCTTCCCGCTCACGGATATCATCCCAGTGCATGCCGTTTGCCAGCTCATATGGATGCCACTGAGCCCATGCAAACAGCGTATGATTACCATCTTTCGCAACTTCAGGGTCAATTTTTGAAAATGTCATCGCAAGGACTGCGGGATCTTCCGGTGGGAGCTTTTTGTGATAGTCACCGATGGCCCGGTACATATAGTCAACCGATGGAGCCAGCAGCTGCATCCCATTGTGAATATGCGGATCGCCGGGACAAGCAGTATACTCCGGCAGCTCCTCAACCGCACATCGAATGACCATTCCAAACCCGTTCCCAACCTGAATGTTCTTAACTTTCTTAAGAAGAGAGTCGTCCAGATGTTCACGCCCTACAAGTTTCATCATTGTCGTTTGAACATGGGCGTTTGAAACAATCAGATCACCTTCTATGTACGTTCCGTCTTCCGTGATCACACCGCGGGCCTTCCCATCTTCCACTTCTATAGAAGCCACTGGATGATCAGCGAGCACTTCACCACCGTACTCTTCAATAAGATTCTTCATCGCCTGGGTGAGCATGCCACTGCCTCCTTTTGGATGCTTGGCACCACTTTTGTGAAGCATCGACTGCCACCCAACAAAATCTCCAGTTGCGCTTTGATCCGGCAATGGCCCTGATTGCGCTGCAAACCAGGTGAGCGCCGCTCTCATGTGTGGATTCTCAAACGCATTTTTCACTACGCTCCCATAGCTTCCCAAAATCTTTTGGAGGCCGTCAATCTGCTCCCCTTTTTTAAACATCGACCCGTCGCGAATCTGCCCTTTCATCAGCTCTGTAACGATATTTTTACCATTGGGCGGAACCATAAAGGCTTTTAAAACCCCTTTGTTGATTCGCCCCCAGAACTCAACAAATTCACGATAATTCTCCACATCTTCCGGGGCCACCTTGCGAATCGAGTCGAGTGTCCGTTGCAGATCCTTATAAAAATGAATCACCCCCTTCCCGTCAGGGACCGGATAGCTCATGATGGGATCCATTTCAATATACTCCAGCCCGTAGTTTGTAAGGCCCAGCTCTTCGATGATACCTGTTTGATGAATCATGATATGAACCGAAGAACCTACATCCATGCGAAATCCATGCGGGTTCTGTTCACTGCGAAACATCGTTTCAGTACAGACCGCCCCGCCAATCGTATCTCTGCGCTCTAAAACACAGACTCGCATACCGGCTCTGGCGAGATAGCAGGCAGTTATCAGTCCATTGTGACCAGAACCAATGATAAGTGCATCAAATTTTTTCATATTGCGTATAGCAATTTTTAGAAGTGGATTCGTTCATTTCTTTTCTTAAGTTTCGAAAATATTGAACGAAATTCCCGAAACAGCAATTCAGCTGAATATCACAAAATAAAAAGTTACAACTACGAATATGCAATTTTTAAAAACCTTTTTGGCATCCATACTGGGAACAATGACAGCTCTTGTCATCCTGTTACTTATTGGCTTTGGTATCATTGTAAGCAGTTCATCAGAGCCCGAACCGTATGTTCGCTCAAACACTGTTTTATCTTTTTCTATGTCAGGTGATATTCCTGCCCGAACCGTTACAGATCCTTTCGAAAAGCTGCTCAATCCCGCAATGGGCGCAAGACTATCTCTACAGTCA
>Ga0306912_1000367_pt1 | contig 27460 bp, 20 predicted proteins | sample AntRauFillE10628_FD_190443 | JGI IMG/M metagenome (GOLD analysis project Ga0306912, IMG submission 190443) | Saline lake microbial communities from Rauer Islands, Antarctica - Metagenome Filla E10 #628 (v2) (version 2) | ecosystem: Environmental > Aquatic > Non-marine Saline and Alkaline >... | reverse complement strand
CTTCTCGCTCAACTGTAGCGCCTTGGCCATCACTCAGGGTGACTTTATAAACCTCTTCAATCATCTCGCCTTGAGCTAAAAACTGCACTGATTGATTATCCAGCGTATAAGTCCAGTTAATTTCACCGGTTTCGCCACCCGTGGCCGCTTTATCAATACTGGCCATCATTTGACCTAATTGTTGCGCATGAGTACTTTGATTAAAGTCCACTGCAACACTATGACTATCACTTAAATCTGCATCGCTAAAGGTAATTAAACCGCTACTTTCAAGTAAGTTATTGCTAACATTATTATCTTCTGTAAACTGTGCACTAAGTACTTCAGACTCAATCATTGGTACATCATTCGTGCCTTGAATAGTCACTGCAACTTCTCGCTCAACTGTAGCGCCTTGGCCATCACTCAGGGTGACTTTATAAACCTCTTCAATCATCTCGCCTTGAGCTAAAAACTGCACTGATTGATTATCCAGCGTATAAGTCCAGTTAATTTCACCCACTTCGCCACCGGTAGCTGCTTTATCAATACTGGCCACCATTTGACCTAATTGTTGCGCATGAGTACTTTGATTAAAGTCCACTGCAACATTATGGCTGTCGCTTAAATCTGCATCGCTAAAGGTAATTAAACCACTACTTTCAAGTAAGTTATTGCTAACATTATTATCTTCTGTAAACTGTGCACTAAGTACTTCAGACTCAATCATTGGTACATCATTCGTGCCTTGAATAGTCACTGCAACTTCTCGCTCAACTGTAGCGCCTTGGCCATCACTCAGGGTGACTTTATAAACCTCTTCAATCATCTCGCCTTGAGCTAAAAACTGCACTGATTGATTATCCAGCGTATAAGTCCAGTTAATTTCACCGGTTTCGCCACCCGTGGCCGCTTTATCAATACTGGCGACCATTTGACCTAATGGTTGTGCATGCGTGCTTTGATTAAAGTCCACTGCAACACTATGACTATCACTTAAATCTGCATCGCTAAAGGTAATTAAACCACTACTTTCAAGTAAGTTATTGCTAACGTTTGCATCTTCGGCCAGCTGTGCACTGAGTACTTCAGTGGTAATCATTGGTGCATCATTGCTCCCTTGAATAGTCACTGCAACTTCTCGCTCAACTTCACCACCATTATTATCAATAATGGTCACTTTATAAATCTCTTCAATGAACTCGCCTTGCGCCAAAAACTGTACTGATTGATTATCGAGCGTATAAGTCCAGTTAATTTCACCCACTTCACCATCGGTGGCAGCTTCAGCAATATTGGCATCCAATTGACCTAATTGATATAATTGATCTAAATCATAAACACTCTTATGAAAATCCACTTTAACCGTATGAGTATCAGTTAAATCGATATCTTCAAATTTAATTAATCCTGTCTCAGTTAAATCTTCTGAAAATGCAGTTTCTCGCTCTGTGACTTCACCAGAAAATTCACTGTCTACCACAATAGTGGGGACGTCATTAGTTCCTTGAATAGTAACTGCAACTTCTCGCTCAACTTCACCACCATTATTATCAATAATGGTCACTTTATAAATCTCTTCAATAGACTCGCCTTGCGCTAAAAACTGCACTGATTGATTATCCAGCGTATAAGTCCAGTTAATTTCACCCACTGCACCATCCGTGGCAGCTTCAGCAATATTGACGACCAATTGACCTAATTGTTGCGTATAAGTGCTTTGCTCAAAATCAACTTCAACATTATGGGTGTCGCTTAAGTCGACATCCGCAAATTTAATTGATCCCGTCTCAGTTAAATCTTCTGAAAATGCAGTTTCTCGCTCTGTGACTTCACCAGAAAATTCACTGTCTGCCACAATAGTCGGGACGTCATTGGTTCCTTTAATGGTAACTGTAACGTCTCGCTTAACTTCACCACCATTATTATCAATAATGGTCACTTTATAAATCTCTTCAATGGACTCGCCTTGCGCTAAAAACTGCACTGATTGATTATCGAGCGTATAAGTCCAGTTAATTTCACCCACTTCACCATCAGTGGCATTTTCAGCAATATTGGCGACCAATTGACCTAATTGTTGCGTATAAGTGCTTTGCTCAAAATCAACTTCAACATTATGGGTGTCGCTTAAATCGACATCTTCAAATTTAATTAACCCCGTCTCGGTTAGATCTTCTGAAAATGCGGTTTCTCTCTCTGTGACTTCACCGGAGAATACACTGTCTGCCACAATAGTGGGGACGTCATTAGTGCCTTCAATGGTAACTGCCACTTCTCGCTCAACTTCACCACCATTATTATCAATAATGGTCACTTTATAAATCTCTTCAATGGACTCGCCTTGCGCTAAAAACTGCACTGATTGATTATCCAGCGTATAACTCCAGTTAATTTCACCCACTTCACCATCGGTGGCGGCTTTATCAATACTGGCCACCAAATTACCTAGCTTTTCCGTATAATCTGTCTTATCAAAATTAACCTCAACCGTATGAGTATCAGTTAAATCGACATCTGCAAATTTAATTAACCCTGTCTCGGTTAGATCTTCTGAAAATGCAGTTTCTCGCTCTGTGACTTCACCGGAGAATACACTGACTCCAACAATAGTCGGCACATCATTGACTCCGGCAATATTAAGGGTAACGTCTGCTGAATCGGTGAGTCCTGCGGCATCTGCAACGGTATAACTAAAAGTATCGTTAGTGTCTTCTCCTTCAGCTAACCAATCAAATTTACCATTGGGATCATATTGATAATGACCGTTAGGTTGCATAATAAGCAAAGCGCCTGAAGGCAACGTAAGATTAAAGTTATCTCCATCATTAGGATTTTGATTATTAACTTTAACCACTGTTTGGGTATCTAAAATACCCAGCGCTGGCTGATTATCCGGATCGGTATCATTATTTAAGACAGAATCAACTAGAGAAGAATTTTCAGAATCAACTAAGGTTTTCTCATCAGTGACTCCAGTATCATCATTAGCAATCGGCAATTGATTTAAATCAATCGTCACCGTTAAAGTTGAAACAGCACTGTCACCATCGGTATCAGTTATTCGATAAGAAATTTCATCATCAATAAACTCAGTGCCTTGGACAATAGTTTCAGTTTTTTCTACATCTAACGTATAGGTATAAGCGCCAGTTCTTACGTTGACTTCTATTGATCCATATTGAGTGGGCGAAGTAATGATATCATTATTAATAGTTTCAGTTTCATTAACTTTAGTAACAATGCTACTATCCATACCTAAAGAATCATTAGCTAAAATATTTCCAGTAATAATTTCAGATCCAGTAATATAGTGTAAAGTTTCATTGGCCTGGTTATTATCTTGATTTGCAACAGGAATTTCATCGGCTATTTTAATCACAATATTCCCAATCGAGACGTCACCATCTGTATCTCTAATAAAGTAAGGGAACACTTCAAAAAAACTAAAATCTATATTACCATCATTATCAACAACTTGATCATTTCCTGATAATTCTTCATTTTCTGGAGAATTTTGGATTAACTCTAATATTCGTTCAACGTCAATTGTAGCATTGATTTCTTCTAACGGAACATTGTGAGGATTGTCTTGATGCGCAATTGAATTATTAAAAGTGAAGATAAAATCTCCTAATTCATTATCTTCTTCTGGCCCTGTAAAAAACTGTAATGTATTACCTTCTTTAGTAGTTATAATAAATTTATTAGTGCCAACTACTTGCTCTTTAATTGCCTCACTGTCTAGCCTTGATAAAACATCAAATCTATCAAAACCATCAGCACCAGGACGCGCTGCTTTATCTAGCAAGTTATCTTCTCGATTAAAAATATTTCCCGTAATAAATTTTGGATCTCCAACAATAGTCGCTTCTTGAAAAGCACCAATGTAAAACATAGGAGTAGTTGGACGGTCGTTGGTAGCTGCACTAACTACGGGCAATTCTTCTTGAGAAATTTGAATTACTTTTATTTCTAGCTTAAACGTAGTGGGATTGGTTTCTACTGCATTAAACTCTCGGTCAAAAGAGTTATCATCAAGTAGCGCTGCGTTAAATGAATAAAGACTATTACCTTGATTTTCTACGCTTTGTACAAGATTAAGCTCTTCGCTTTCATCTTCATCTTCATCTTTTCTACGTAAAATACTAACTGGCACATTAAATAGTGCTTCAAAGTCTAAATCTAATAACGCATCTTCACTAATCTCATCACCTGTATTATAGGCAGTTTCTTGATTCTCTTTAACTTGAGAATCATTTTTTTCCATTAAATGAGAAACTGATACTGGCTCGCGTAATAGATCTTCAAAACTAAGTGATAAAAAGTCTGATACCGAAGTATATTCAGCTACTTTCTCTTTAGCGTCTTGTTGTTCAGTTGCTTTTTCTTTATTTTTTTCATCTACCTTATTAGGTAACTGATTACTTGAGCGCATTTTTGATGCCATGACTTCACCTTAAGTTCAATATTTTTAGAGCAATTACACTTATTAAATTTTCATTCATCTTTTAATTATGCCCTATTTAAAAAAAATGCCTATTGGCCATAAGCACTAAATAACTTATGGTGCATAGCCAATTAATGACATAACTGGGCGTTACTAATAGTTGGACTACCATTTGGCATAAATTACTGCAGTACTTTTAACCAGGTAATTAACTATGGTAAATTTAAAAAAGTATAAGATAATTATTTAAACTCAAGATTAATAATTTATTTTTAAAGTTGCTGGATGAATCTACACTGTTTAATTCTTTAGCTAAGCATAAATTAACTTAATTTTATCAATGCTGATTATTTCAACCACTGTTAGCTTAACCTTGTATTGTGTTTTACCGCCGACTATCATAAAGCATTGATATACAAAAATGATTGATAGTTAGTATGGAAATAAACTACCCAAAAATTAATTGGATCATACTAGGTAACTTATGGGTTTCGTTACTTTGGGCTGCAACACCGCAAGAACCGATATCACCTCTTTTAGAATTAAAAACACCAGCGACAGCTCAAGAAGTGGCATTAGGCAAAAAACTATTTAATGATAAGCGACTTTCTTTTAACCAATCAATTTCTTGTGCCAATTGTCATCAGTTACAACATGGTGGTGCAGAGCACAAAGCTTTATCAGTGGGAGCTAAAGGACTAACTACGCAAGTTAATACTCCTTCTATTTTTAATCTTGCTTATAAATATCGCTATTTTTGGAATGGACGTACTCGCTCTTTAGAAGAAGCGATTGAGCAAAATATCTTAGATCCTAAAATTATGAATGAAAATTGGAGTTCAGTGGTTAAAAAGCTAAATGAAGTTAATGAATATAAGACTGAGTTTAATAAAATTTTTGGGGATAAGATAAAACCAAAATATATAAAAAACTCTCTAGCCAATTATATTAGGACGCTAACCACGCCTAACTCGCGTTTTGATCAGTATCTACAAGGTAAGCCCGATAGCCTTACTGATAAAGAATTAAAAGGTTACGCTCTATTTAAAGATTATGGTTGCATTGCTTGTCACCAAGGGAAAAATATTGGAAGCAATATTTTTCAAAAAATGGGTATTTATCATACTTATCCAGGCCAAAAGCAAGATCAATACTTAGGCTTATATGCAATAACTCAAAATAAACAAGATCAATATGTGTTTAGAGTGCCCTCGCTAAGAAACGTGGCATTAACTCCACCTTATTTTCATGATGGATCAGCAGCTGATTTAACTCAAGCGGTACAATTAATGAGTTATCATCAATTAGGGCAAAGTATGCCTAAAAAAGATGTTGCATTAATTGTAAAATTTTTAGAAACACTAACTGGCAATATACCTAGCGAGTGATCTGTGAGAAATATTTTAACGCAATTATTTATTGGAATAATTCTATTAGTAATTATTATTTTCTATTACCAAACAGAAGTTAAACCCTTTGAATATCAAGGATTTGAAAATAATATTACTTTATTTCAAAGGCATGATGCACAATTAAATGAAGCAATTGTACAAACCCAATTTGGGTTAATTAAACACTATGACTCAATTACTGAATCTTTATATAATTTACATGAAGTAATAGACAAATTCTATCAACCATTAACCATTCATCCTAACCCTGAATTAAAACAAGCTATTAATGAGCTCAATACAACTTTACAACAAAAAGAGCAATTAATTCAAAGTTTTCAAAGATATAATCCAATTTTACAAAATGCTATTCAAGATTTTTCTTTATTAATTGGTAGAATTATTGAAGCAGAAGCGCATTTAGAGTTAATTGAAAGCTGTCTCCAGCAAGAATACCGTTACTTTTTAATTGATATGGTTAATAATTTATTTCGTGGAATTTTAATCTATATTAATACGCCAACTAGTGAACAACGCCAAGATTTATTAGCGTTGATCCAAACCATTAAAGAAGAGCCTGACACCTTACCTAATTTAGAACTAGTGCTTAACTATGCAGAAATGGTACTAAATATTCAACCCGAAATCACAGATGTTACACAAAAATTAGTTGAATTACCTATTGCTGATAAGCTCAAACAAGTCGATAACGTATACTCTGAACTTTATTTGGGATATAGCAATAAATTAGAAAACTCCAGATTTTTCCTTTATTTCTTATCTACTTTACTATTAATAATTGTACACTTTGCATTTAAACGTTTGCAAGGTATGGTAACTCGTTTAAAAACTGAAATAGAGTTAAAGAAAGTTGCTGAACAAGAATTAGCTCAAATTAATAAGCAACTAGAACAACGCGTTACTGAGCGCACTAAAGATTTAGCGGCTAAAAATGAAGACTTACAAAGCGCATTGGGTACTCTTAAAGAGACACAAGACCAATTAGTTATGCAAGAAAAAATGGCATCAGTGGGTATGTTAACTACGGGCATTGCACATGAAATTAAAAATCCATTAAATTTTATTAATAATTTTTCAGATATTTCAGTCAGTCTAGTTGACGAATTAAAAGAAGAAATGGATAAAGAAAAAGAACAATTAACTCAAGATACATCAGAAGTTATTTACGAAGTTATTCAAGATCTAAAAACTAACTGCGCTAAAATACACGAGCATGGCCAGCGTGCAGATAATATTGTAAAAAATATGCTGTTACATTCTGAAGGGGCTAATATGCAAAAAGAGATGGTGCAAGTGCACAATCTCATTGAAGAAAATATGAGTTTAGCTGTTAAAAATATGACTGCACAAAATCCTAATTTTAAAGTTAATTTAGAAAAAGATTGGGATAAACAAGTGAAAAAATCACTAATCGCGCCACAAGGAATTAGCCGCGTCATATTATATTTACTAAGCAATTCTTTTTATACGGTAGATGAAAAGTTAAATAAAGGAAAAATTAAAGATTTTGAACCAACAGTTAAAATTTCCACTATACTCGAAACTGACAATAATAATATATTAATTAAAATTTGGGATAACGGTATGGGAATTAGTGAGGAAAATTTAAATAAAATTTTTGACCCATTTTTTACCACCAAACCCACTGGCCGCGGCAATACTGGGTTAGGTCTTTCCATTTGTTATGATTTGGCCGCAAAGCAACATGGTGGTGACTTAACCGTAAACTCTAAAGTAGATGAATTTACTGAATTTACTATAAAAATTCCGTTAAAAACCAAAAAATGATTAATAACCAATATGAGTGAATAGCCATGATTAAAAAAAAATTAAGTTCTTTTCATTATAAACTTATCGTTACCTTAGCTGTTATTGGGTTAATTGGAATTTTTACCGCAGGCGTTTATGCTAACTCTGGTTCGTCACGTGAATATCATTTAAAGGCTGCTTTTTTACGTTATGTTGCTATGTTTATTGAATGGCCAGAAAATGCAGATGCAAGAGAAACTATCAATATTTGTATTTTAGGTAAAGTTCCTTCTTTTAAAGGGTTAAACTCGATTAATGGCCGTGTAGTTAATAACCATACTTTATTAGTAAGACCAATTTATAGTGTTGAAAGTGCTAAAGAACAATGCCAAATTTTATTTGTTGCTAAAAATAATGAGTTTGAATTAGAACAAGTGGTGGCACAAACTCGGGGTTTTCCATTAATTACTTTTGGAGATATGGAAGGCTTTGCGGAGTTAGGTGGAAGCATGAATTTCTATGTGGTCAATAACCGCATGGCGATGATGATCAATCAAGAAACCGTAAAAGAATCTAAACTGAGTATTCATCCTAGAATGTTAAGATTAGTCACTGTGGTCCCCGATGTCGATGAAACCACAGCAATCAATTAACCTCATCTTTTAGCCAAGCTTGATACCAAGCTTGGCCGTGCATTAAGTTTGATTTTGAATAAATTGTTCAACTAACTGTTCTGCTTTTTGTTCTTGTTGCCCCAGGCGTTGCTCATCTTCTGCCATTTCAATATGCTGATAAGCTCGAGTAGTTAACGCAATACAGGCATATTCAAGATTTAATTCTCTGGCAAGTGCCGCTTCTGGCATTCCAGTCATTCCCACAATATCACAGCCCTCTTTGGCTAATAATTGAATTTCTGCTCGAGTTTCCAAGCGCGGCCCTTGAGTGATCCCATAGGTGCCTTCCATCCATAGCTTAATCCCTAGGGTATCGGCTTCACGTTTAAGTTGTTGACGCAATAGCTCGCTATAGGGCTCAGTAAAACTAATATGTGAAATATTTTGCTCATCACCAAAAAAAGTATTATCACGACCATAAGTATAATCAATCAGTTGATCAGGAATTACCAGCTGCCCCACTGGATAATGCTCGTTTAATCCAGTCACTGCTGCAGTGGCTAAAATATATTTCACCCCTGCATCGCGTAATGCCCAAATATTGGCGCGATAATTAATTTTATGCGGAGGCATGGGGACATCACTGCCACGCCTGGGCAAATAAACCACTTCATGCCCGCTTTCTAATACCCCGTAATTTAATGGAGAAGAGGGGGCACCATATGGGGTTTGGACTGTAGCCGAATGGGTAATGGCTAAGTTTTTTAAAGCATAAAGACGTGAACCACCTATAACTGCAATTTTGTGCATAACTAAATTATTAAATCCTTATCCAGCTAACGATCTTGGTCTGCCACAGCATAGATACCGGGCGCATTTCTTAAATATCTTTTATAATCCATTCCATAACCAAATACAAATTGATCGCCAATGTCTACCCCACTGTAATCAACTTGCTGTAATGCTGAAGAGGCACGCGGTATCTTTTTATTGACCAATACGCCAGTAAATACCTCAGCGGCATTGGCTTGGTGACAATATTGGCAAAGCTGAGCCAATGTTACACCTTTATCTAAAATATCATCAATAATTAACACAACTCTTCCAGCTAATGCTAAGCGAGGCTTAACCAGCCATTGCACTTGCTCGCCCACGGTCTTATCGGCATAACGCGTGGCATGAATATAATCTAGTTGTAATGGAAAATTTAAACGGGTTAGCAACTGGCCTGTGGCAATCACCCCGCCTATCATGACACAAAGCACAATAGGGTTTTTTTCCTTTAAATCCTGTTGAATTTTAGTGGCCATATTATCTAAGGCCTGTTCAATTGCTTTAGTAGAATATAAGCAAGTGGCTCGCTCATAGACTTGGTTACTTAGCGCTAGCGTCATAGTAATTCCTATTTTAAAAAAATAACCGGTTAATCACCACGGTTACTTTGGTGGTGGCAATGCATCGGATAAATTTGCTAATTGATCTGGCATATTCAAAGTACGAGTTGGGAATGGCACTTGAGCACCATGTTTAGCAATAATATTTAATACATTCATCATTAATTCTTGTTTGGTAATTTGATAAGGGATCCATTGCGTAGTTTTGGTAAAAACATAAATTTGAATATCTAGCGAAGATAAACCAAAAGCATTTAAATTAACAAAACAAGGTTTGGTTGCATCAATATCTTCATGCGCTAATAACATGGCTTTAATTTCTGAGGTAATGATCTCTACTTTATCGGCATCTTGATAGCGAATACCAACCACTTCTTTAATTCGACGGTTAGACATTCTAGAAGGGTTTTCTACTGATACCGAGGCAAATACTGCATTAGGCACATAAAGCGGACGACGATCAAAAGTCCGGATCCGCGTCAAACGCCAACCAATATATTCAACGGTTCCCTCTACATTACGATCAGGGGATCTGATCCAATCTCCTACTGCAAAAGGTCTATCTAAATAAATCATCAACGCCCCAAAGAAATTAGCCAATAAATCTTTAGCTGCAAAACCCACAATCAGCGAACCGGCACCACCAAAAGCTAAGATCCCAGTGGTATTGATCCCAAATAATGGCAACACCACCAAACCAGTGGTAATTACAATAGAAATTTTTAATATTTGGGCAATGGCATGTGCAGTGGTAATATCAACCACTGAATTTTTTGCTAATTCAGAGTCTAAATAGTTGGCTTCTGCTCGATTAACAAAACGAATTAACGACCAAGCACATAATGCTAAAGCGCCACCCCGTCGCAAAGTAGGTGTCCAATCAAAAATGGCATAATCTTCTACATAAATACTGGACAAATCTAATGCATAGGTCAAACCAAATAACCAAATCAACCAAGTTAATGGATGCTGAATGGCATTAGCTAAAGCGCCATCCCAAATGCTTTTGGTGGTCTCTAATTTTTTAATTAATCGTAAATAAACTCGATTTTTAAAATAATTCACCACTGCGGTAATTAACACAATTAAAAATAATTGACTGATCCACATTGTTTGTGGATAAGAACGAATAAATTCCATTATATTATTCCAAGTCATAACTATCCTATTATCTTAAGCGGCTGAACTACCAAGTTTTATAAGCTGTTGTTCAAATGTTTGCAATGCTTGCGTTGCCCGTTGCCAGGCACTGCTTTGTTCTAAGGTTTCCCATTCAGGTCGATTCACTTTTGCGTATAAACGAAAAATCCGGCGTCTTGCTGCAATATCTCGAGTATCTTGTAGCTGATGCAGCACTTGTTGCAACCCGATGGGATCATTACAAATTAATAACATATCACAGCCAGCGGCTAATGCACGTTGTGCACGCGTGGGTAAATCCCCCATAATCTGAGTGGCGTGCATGGTTAAATCATCACTAATCACTACTCCTTGAAACCCTAATTGTTGGCGTAGCACCGTTTGCAACCAATAGTGAGAAAAAGTCACCGGCACCCCATCTAATTGTTCAAACACAATATGCGCGGTCATAATGGCTTCCAAGCCATTACGCATTAATTGCCGAAACGGTAACCAATCATGATTAATTTCATTAATAGAACGCCGATCATAGGGCAAAGTATTATGCGAATCCGCCACCACTGCACCATGTCCAGGAAAATGTTTCGCCGTGGCGGCCATTCCTGCTTGATGCATGCCTTTCACATAAGCCAATGCCAACTCTGCCACCACTTCGGGTTGCCCATGAAAAGCTCGATTACCAATTACCGTACTTAAGTTTTTATCTAAGTCAACCACTGGAGCAAAACTGATATCGACCCCTAAAGCCAGCACTTCCATCGCCATGAGTTCACCTAATTGCTCGGTTAAACTTAAAGTATGGGCGATGCTTAACTCTGAGCCATCATATAACTCACCTAATTTTCTAAGACAAGGTAGGGCACTAAAATCCTGTTTAAAGCGTTGAACCCGCCCCCCTTCTTGATCAACGGTAATTAACGCTGCCGGTTTAAGGAGACGAATTTGCCGCACCAAATCCAGCAATTGTGCGGGAGATTGATAATTGCGAGCAAATAAAATAATGCCGCCTACCAAAGGATGGGTTAAGATTTCTTGTTCCATTGCTGATAAGGTGGGGCCTGCCAAATCGCAAAGGATTGGGCCACATTCCATAAATCTATCTGTTTGCATCATTGCCATAGTTTACCCTTTAATCAATACCCAAGCGCCAACTGGAACTTTGGAATATAATTCAATAATGTCATTGTTGTGCATATTAATACAGCCTTTAGAGCCAGGTTGCCCCATGGGTTTACTACTGGGCACACCATGGATATAGATATAGCGACGTAACGTATCACAGCTACCAAACCGATTGACGCCAGGCTCTAAGCCCTTTAACCAAAAGATGCGAGTCAAAATCCAATCTCGATTGGGATATTGATATGCTAAAGCCTGGTTATAGGATTCACCGGTTGCTCGGCGCCCTACAAATACGGTGTTAGCAGGACAATTAGTGCCAATTTTTGCCCACACTTGATGCCAACCCACTGGGGTTTGCTCACTACCCAATTGCTGACCAACGCCTTTGGCCGACGTGGCCACAGCGTATTGTTTAACCCTGTGTCCATCAATATATTGGAGTAATTGCTGACGAGGGACATCAATCAATAGCTGATGTAAAGCCACTATTTTACTCGCTTATGCTACTTGGCTGATTTTATAATAGGCAGCCTATAGGCGATGACTGCTTAATTGCTACTAAACCCTTATCTTTAACTTTATTAGACAATTTTAAAGGATGTTTGATAGCATAATCGACTTTGCTGGTCAGCGTTGGGCACCTTACCCCTATGGGGATTGCCCCATCATACCCTAATTGTTCTTTTTTTTGTGATAATGACATTGAACCATGCCGTCAAATCCATCGCCTAAAAAATAGATGCCATTGGGGGTAATTATAGTGGTCAGATAAATAACTGTCCAATTGAATTGACTAATTGCTAAACGGAGCAAATCGTTGCTTTAGTTAAAATGGGTGTGAACAGCGCAATGCTAATTGGGACCTAGCAGTTTTAAGGATAACCATGGCTGGCAAAGCGCAGCTATCACTCATCATCAAATAATCACAAAAGCTAAATGGCGAAAGAAAAAACCCCTGAAACAGGGGTTTTTATCATTCTCAAAGCGTAATTTACTCTGCAAAAGCCACTTCAGTTTCCTGTTCAGGAACTGGTAGTGGTTCAGGTTTACGTTGTACTAAGGCTTCTAACCATTCTTGTAATGCCTGAGTTTTACGGATCGCCAATTGTGGATCTTTAAACGTATGCGTCAATAAGAACATACCTTGCACGCTGGATAACAGGTGTAAAGCATAATCAGCCGCTTTAGATTCAAGATCCAATGCAACAAATTGGGTTTCAGTCCAATTTAATACATCATGTAACAATTTAGCCGCTAAATCTGCTAATGGCCCGCCTTGTTTACCAAGCTCTTGGCATAAGCCACCAACTGGGCAACCAAAACGTGCGGTCACTTCTAGATCTTCTAAAGAGTACTTGATATAAGCAGTTAACCTAAGCAATGGATCGTTTAATTCTGACCAAGAAGCTAAACGCTCGGTCCATTCAGTGGCTCGCTTTTCAATAACGGCAATACCAATCGCTTCTTTGGTTTTAAAATAATAGTAAACATTTCCTAGTGGTACATCGGCTTCTTGAGCGATATCCGCTAAGGTGGTGAGATTAAAGCCTTGCTGGTGAATAAGTACCTTAGCAGCTTCAATTAATCGATTGCGTTTATCTGTTTTACGAGGCATAACGTCCTAAATCCATTCTGATTATGGGATGAGTCTTAAGCGATTCTTTTAACTTCAATATCACGATAATGCTGAGTTTAAAATAGCATCCTTTCACCCCTAAGCCCGACAAAATTTACCATTTTTACTTTAACATCATTGTCAAGCTACAATGGTAACCCCTAAATTATTACAACTTCAAGTAAATCACTAACTCAGATATTATACGAAATCATATCGAATTTGGATACCCAAAATATTCGCGTTACTATTAAATTTCCCTTTGACCAAATTGTGGGGCAGTAATGGCGTAGAGCTACCTGCCGCAGACAGCCCGGTATCATTTAAACTGGCATGTTTAAAGAATATATGCGCATACCCCATATCGATGTTTAACCCAGGGCATGGCGCATACGAGACTCCTAAGGATAACCAAACTCTATCTGCATCAGGTACTCTGGCGGTGCGATGTTCATTTTGCACTGGGGTTTTATCATAAGCCCCCCCTGCTCTAAATTGCCATTTCGTATCATATTGATAATTCGCGCCCAGTGCTAAACGAGTGGCATTTTTAAAATGAAGCTGAGTATCAGTATCGGTGGCACCCTCAAACCTTAAGGGTAACACTTGCACTCGGCTCCATTTCGTCCATTGCACATCCGCCGTCATGGCCCATTGTTCATTCACTTGATGATAACCACTGAGCACCATTGATTCAGGTAAAGTGACCTTGGCACTTAATTGACGAATAGTATGTAGCTCGGGAGCGGGGACAAATGATAACTGTTCACTATCCCCTTTGGCATGTAAATTAACCCGCGACCGATAATGCAAACCAACTCGCGTGGTTGGGGCTAACTCCATTAATACCCCGGCATGCCAACCTAAGCCCCAATCTTCAGCACGATTACGCTGAAAGCCATCAGATGGCGTGCCTAAATTGGTCATAGCCTCTAATTGTGCTTGCACGTATAACATATCAGGCCCTGCCGCGACTGAAAAGCTATCATTGATCTTATAAGCCAAACTGGGCGAAAAGTTTAGGGTTTTTAATTCTGATTTAGTGGCCAAATAACGCATTACTTGGTTTTCATCATAATTAGTTTTTAGTCCAAATGGGGTGGCAATACTAAAGCCAAATACCCAACGGTCATTAAGGCGCGAACCATAATGAATGGCAGGTATCAAGCTTAAGCCACCTGGCTTATCGGTTTGACTACCAGATACCGGAGTGTTGGGATTAACCGGCATATTGCTCTGCGAGGCAGTAAATTTGGAATACGAATACAATAAATTCCCGGACACCACAATTTGCTGATGTGGCAAATGGGTTAAGCCTGCTGCATTGTAATATGCTGAGCTGGCATCTGCTGCCCAAGCAGCAGTACCACTGTAAGCAGTGCCTAAATATAAAGCATTTTGTTCTTGAATTTGAAAGCCTGCTGCCCAAACTGAGCTTGTCGATAACAAGCTAACTAAAGACACCACACTGGCTTTGGTTGCTAAATTGGATTTGCTCCATTTGAACACCACGCTGAACTCCCTTTATGGCTATTATGCCGCTATGCCAATAAGCCAATTTATTGGCGTAATTGATAAAAAACTCTCTGTTTAATCTAACTGGTTCCCTGCCACTTGTGAATGGGTATTTAAAAAATTTCTTTATTGACAAATTTTAAATTTTGTTATTGGGTTGTTTAACAAGCTTTTAATGCCAGGGCCGCCCCATTCCCCAGGGTCGTACTGGTAGCGGCCAAACCATAACCACCGCCTACTCGCCTTAAGCCATGAACTAAAGTGGTGACTTGCGCTGCGCCCATCGCACCGGTGGCATAGCCTAAAGCTAAAGCGCCGCCAACAGGGTTAACCTGTGCAAGGTTGAGCTTAAGCGCTTCAATTAAGCTTAACGTGGTAGCGGCATAAACTTCACTTAATTCTAACCATTGCAACTGAGATAACGGTAACTGCAACCGCGCTAATAATGTCTCAATCGCCATTGCAGTTGCGCTATACCGCGCATCTGGCGCTTGGGTCATTAATTGATAACCTTCATAGCGCGCTAAAGGCACTAAGTCATAGTGCTTTAATAATGACTCGCTCACTAAGAGTAAACCCGCCGCGGCATCTCCTAGTGCTGCGGTATTACCACAAGTCAAACTTCCTTGATATAAAGGAGCTAACCCCATAATAAACTCGGGATTGTGGGACATACTTAATGCTTCATCATCTAATATATCCCGGCTAACAAAAGGAATTTCGCGTTGCGTGAGATGCGGACAATGCTGCTCTTGGATCACTGGACTCAATTCTTCCATTAATTCATCTCGAATTCTGGCTTGACGCGCCAATTGATGACTTCTTAAGCTAAACTCATCTTGCGCTTGCCGAGTTATTCCATAGTCATTCGCCATTTTTTCAATCCATAAACCAGTTTCTATCACCCAATGCGAAAGCTCTTCATCATGGGCAAACCATTTAGGGTTAACCGGTAATTGGGTGCGCTGCCAACTAGCACCATCAATCCCACCGGCAATTAAAACTTGCGCATCTCCCTGAGCAATCCGTTGTGCTGCAATCTCAATGGCTTCCAAACTCGATTCTGCCCCGCGATTGATTACCATTCCCGGCAACGTATCAGGTAATCCGGCTAACACTGATCCCAAACGTGCTACATTAAAATCAGAGTGTACCGGCTCACCCGTATAACCAATAATACTGTCTTCAATTTGACTGGCTTCTAACTCTGGGACACTTTGTACCAATTCATTAAATAATGTTGCCAATAAATCTTCAGGCCTTAAATGTTGAAAGCAGCCATTAACTTTGCCAACTGGCGTTCGTAACGCTGCCACGATATAGACCGCTGCTGATGTCATCCCATCTCCTTGCATAACCATTAAAAAGAGGTAAATAACTGCGTTTTCACATAGCGCTGCAGTAAATGATGCGTACGTTCTTGTTTTGCAAGCTCCATAAATGCCTCGCAAGCCAATTGATTCATCCACGCCTCATCTACCCAAGTATTGCTTTCTACCGAGCCGCCACATAATACCTGTGCAATTTTGCAACCCACTTCATAACGATGATCAGAGATCTGTCCTGCTTCTCTTAAATTGACCAAATACGCCTGTAAATAGGCGATCCCCATCCGTCCTGCAACCGGAAATTTCTGTGGTAACTGAGATTGGAAGGTTAAATCACTATAAAAGCTTGCTAATTTAGTGGCATGAAATAATAGTTCTTGTTCATTTAAGATAATGGGAGTCTCAGGAGCTAAATAACCACTCTTTTTTGCTTGTTGACCACTGCCCGTAGTGATGGCATAAAATAACTGCTTAAAGTAAAACAATAATTGCGACTTAGACCAAGATTTGTCCAAACCATTAACCATCTGCCGCGCCAATTGGGGGATGCCGCCTCCCACTGAAATTAAACCAAGCTTGGGCTCAACCAATCCCATATAGCTTTCCATGGTGGCCACTTGAGCGCTAGTATGCATCACTAATTCGCAACCAATGCCCCATGCCTTACCCTGTACTGCTGAAATAATTGGTAATTTAGCATACTTAAATTTTAATAACGTCGTTTGTAATGCATGAATGCCTTGCGCCAATAGATCGTAACGCATGGCCCACAACAACTCAAAAAGTTGGGCCACATCTGCCCCTAAACTAAAATCTTTCACGGGATCAGGATAGATAATCAATGCGTTAAATTGTTGCTCCGCTTGTTGTAGGGCAATATTTAATGCTTCAATTAATTCATATTGAAATAAATTATTGGCTGTTTTAATGGTTAAAATTCCAATCTTTGGATCGCTCAAAGTCCAAAGTTGTAATAAGGGATGTTCTAAACAAATCCGGCGCTGCGCAGAGGATGGCTTAAATATTTTACGTTGAGTTAAATATTGGCGTGCATAAACCGCTAATGGCGTGGTTTGAATATAAGTTTGCTCAATGGGGCTATAAGCCCCTTGCTCAGTATAGACATCACTCAATTGATGACACCACTTCGGTAACACATGCGGCAATGGATGAGCAGGTGCCATTAACCCAGTTAATAAGTGCTGCCAACCTACAGCTTGCCAAATTTCAAACGGCCCCATTTGCCATGCATAGCCCCAGCGCATTGCCAAATCAATGTCTTCCACCGAGTGTCCAATTGAGGCTAAATGATACGCTGCATAATGCAAAACATCCCTTAACCAATGCCATAAAAATTGCGCATGCGGATGCGCATGAGTGCGCAATACTTGCCACTTATCGATGAAATTGGTTTTTTTTAAGTGCAGCAATATACTGGGATCGGGTTTAAATTTACAATGACGATATTGCTGTTCACTCGCCTCCCACACATGGCGTACACCTCCTATTATGATATATACTCCACCTTGAGTTTTATCCCCTAAAGCACCACGCATCAATAAATCGTTAATCCAGGTAGGCACGGCTAAATGTTCTTGCCATGGATCTTGCAATAATTTGGTAAAATGTTGCACCATTTCCTTAAAGCTATCTAAACCAATTTGGTCTAAACCACGAAAAGTGGTCAACGCGGCATCACCAATGATTTGGCCTAATAGCGTATCCACAACTTCTGGCGCAATACCTAACCTGGCGCTATGGGACAGCGCTCTTAATAAGGCAAAAATACCGATGCGATTAGCGATAAAATGTGGCACATCTTGCGCATATACGACGCCTTTACCTAATTTGGCGACCAACCAAGTTTCTAAATATTGCAATAATTTTAAGTTGGTTTGAGAGTGTGGCACCAATTCCACTAGTTTTTTATAGCGAACTGGATTAAAAAAATGTATGCCACAAAATCGACTTTGTAACCATAAAGGCAACTCTTGAGCTAAGGCCTGAATACTCAGTCCTGCCGTGGCGGTGATTAAAATACTGTTTGAACCAATAAAAGGGATAATTTGGCGATAGAGTGCTTGCTTCCAATCAAGCCGTTCAGATATGGCTTCAATAATCAAATCACAGTTAAGTAATTTGGGTAAATGTTGCGCATAATTGGCAGCAATGATCCATTGCGCTACCTGCTCTGTAGCCAAAGCTTGAGGCTTTAATTGCTTAAGTGCTGCAATGGAACTTTGTGCCAAGGCATTGGGCGCACCTTTATTGGAAGATAAATCAAAAAGATAAGTGGGGATCCCCGCCGTCGCTAATAATGCAGCAATTTGCGTGCCCATAACCCCAGCGCCCAACACTGCTGCTTGACCAATGACAAAGTTCACCCAGTTCACCTCTTGGCCTTAGAGACAATTTAGTGCCGCCTTGGCGTTTATCAAGTTAAAAATTTGACTTATATTTTTAGCAGTGGCTAATGCTGGCTCTAATCTAATGGGGTCATTGGGCTTTGTCAAATATCTTAGGTTATGAACTCAAAAAGCATGACTGCAAGGCAGCCATGCATATAAGAAATTTAGATAAAGTCCGTCTGCCAAGCAGCATCGGGCGTAAAACGCTTACCATAACGGGTCGCTAAATCTTCTAATTGATGCAAGATATTACTCTGGCCTTGTGCTTTTGCATACTGCAAAATCCCACCGCGAAATGGCGGAAAGCCAAAACCAAAGATAGTACCTGCATCTAAGCAAGTATCACTTTCAACCACCCGTTCACGTAAACAGGCAGCAGCTTCATTGAGCATCCTTAAAGTTAAACGAGCAATGATATCTTCAGGTAGCGCATCTAAATTAGCAGGGCGCGGTTTGATGGCTTTGCCTTTTTTATAAGCATAAAAACCTTGACCGGTTTTACGTCCTAACTGGCCTTTAGCCACTAACGTGCGTAATCGCTCAGGAATACTAATTTCCAAGGGTTGCGCAATTTGCTCAATCGCCGCTAAACATACATCTAACCCTACTACATCCGCTAATTCAATGGGACCCATTGGCATCCCAAAGCGTGTAGCAACGCGGTCAATGGCTTCTGTTGGGATCCCTTCTTCTAATAAAATCACTGCCTCTAGCATATAAGGGAGCAAAATTCGATTGACTAAAAAGCCGGGGGCACTTTTCACCAATAACGGCAATTTATCAATTTGCCCCACAAAAGCACTGGCTTGCTTGACTATCGGTGCTAACGTATCAGGACTATACACCACTTCAACTAAGGGCATTTTAGCCACTGGATTAAAGAAATGTATTCCTACTAAACGTTGGGGTTGTTGTAATCCCACTCGAATCTCTTCTAAAGGCAAAGTTGAGGTATTGGTGGCCAATATTGCATCGGGCTTAGCTTGGGTTTCTAATGCTTGAAATAAGCTTTGTTTAGCTGACAATTTTTCGGTAATGGCTTCAATAATAACATCTGCTTGCGCAATGCCTAAGCCTTGCGGATCCGCCATTAAACGGTCCATCATTTGCGTAATCAAATGCGGTTGTTTTAATTTTTTCACCGCCAATTGATGGGCGCGCTGCATGGCCTTTGCCATCAACTCAGGCACTTGGTCTTGCAAGGTTACTTGACATCCCCGTAAGGCACACCAAGCCGCAATATCTCCTCCCATCACCCCAGCGCCTACTACATGGACACGTTGTACCTTACTGGGCATGGCTTTGCTTAATGATTTGAGATTTTCTTGTAGAAAAAATACCTGCACTAAATTTTTTGAAGTTGAGGTAAACAGTAATTGAGCTATCGATTGCGCTTCAATCAACTGTGCTTGGGGGACATTGACTCCATAGTGCACCCAATTTTCTAATACTTGAAAAGGGGCAGGATAATGCTCTGCTTTAATTTTCTTTTGTAATTGGTAATAAAAAACTTTTCCCAGTAACCAACGGATGCCTGCAAGATTAGACCATTGAGGTTGCCATTTTTGCCACCACATTACCTTTTTAGGTGGCGCATTGGCAAAATCCAATACCACTTTTTCTAATAATCGTTTAGGCACTGCAGCATCAACCAACCCTTTTTTACAGGCCTCTTTGGCGCTTAAGGTGCGTCCCGATAAAATTAAATCCATTGCAGCAATCGCCCCGATTAATGTAGGCAAGCGTATGGTTCCTCCCCAACCAGGATGAATGCCTAATTTTACTTCAGGCAGCCCTAGACGGGTAGCGGGCATATCTTGGGCGATTCGATAATCACAGGCCAATACTAATTCCAAACCACCGCCTAAGCAAAACCCTTCAATCATCGCAATAGTGCGCATTGGCAGCGCTTGCAGTTTATTAAATACGCCCTGACCTTGCTGAATCACCGCCAATGCTGCTTGTTCATCGGCAAGTTGCATAAATTGCTCGATATCAGCCCCTGCAATAAAGCCTTTGGCTTTTGCCGAATAAATCACTAAAGCTTTGGTTGAACTATGCTGCCCCAGCATATCTAGAATTTGCTCTAATTCTTCCATTACTGCCTGATTTAAGCTATTAACCGGTTTGTCTTTTCTGGCTAACCCTAGCCAAACGATATCTTGCTGATCGATTTGCACTAACCAGTGCGCATATTGTCCCATTGCCGTTGGTTGTTTCATGTTATAAAACCTATGTCCTTTCTACCAAGATTGCGCCACCTTGACCCCCACCAATGCACAAGCTAGCCAATGCGCGTTGGCCTTGATGGCGATTTAATCTTTTTAATGCATGCAATACGACGCGTGCACCACTAGCACCAACGGGATGACCCAGTGCAATGGCGCCTCCATCTGAATTAATTTGCGCTTGCTCTAGCAGCCCCAGTTTATCTTCACAGTGCAACTGCTCACGACAATACGTGGTATCGTCCCATGCTTTAAGACAAGCTAAAACCTGTGCAGCAAATGCTTCATTGATTTCAAAGTGATCAATATTCGTTAAAGATAACTGAAATTTTTTCAGTAAAGCGGTCATAGCATGAATAGGCCCCAAGCCCATCATCGTTGGCGCGAGCCCCGCCCAATGACAATCTACAATTTTCCCCAATACTGGCAGCTGATATTTTTCAACGGCTTCTTCACTGGCTAATAGTAACCAAGCCGCGCCATCAGAGATTTGTGAACTATTGCCTGCGGTAATTTTCCCATATTTTTCAAATGCGGGTTTTAATTGACCTAATTTTTCAAGAGTAGAATGTACTCTAATTCCATCATCTTGCGAATAAAATCTGCCATCCCACGCATAAATTGGCTCGATTTCATCTAATTCACCCGCTTCTTGCGCTCTGGCACAGCGCAAATGACTTTCTAGAGCATATTGGTCCATCTCTTGACGAGAAATGCCAAAATGATAACTTAACTCTTCTGCGGTTTGCCCCATATTTAAATTCACATAAGGATCGGTTAAGCCCTTTAACAATGCCACCACTGGGGCTAAATAACTGGGCCTAAAGCGAGTTAAGGTTTTTAATTTATGCGGTAAACTTTTGGCCTGTTGCAGTTGTGCTAACCACTCGACCATTTTAGTGGAAAATAATAAGGGTGCACGACTCATGGCTTCGGTGCCACCCGCCAATACTAATTGTGCACGCCCTTCGCTAATCCATTGTCGAGCACTGTCGATGGCTTGTAAGCCAGAAGCACAATTTCGCTGCACCGTAAAAGCGGGCATTTGGTCGCCACAGCCTAAGCGTAATGCCATCAAGCGGGCAATATTAACTTCTTCGGCACTGGGCATGACACAACCTGCAATCACTTGGTCTAGCGCATTGGGGGCAAAGGGCTGTCGCGCCAATAAAGGGCGCGCTGCTGCCACCCCTAAATCAGCGGCAGATAAAGGACCTGGAACCCCTTTAAATTTTAAGAACGGGGTACGTGCGCCGTCAACGACGTAAACGACCTTACCGGTAAGGTTTAATTGGTTGGTTTCCATTTTTGATGCTTTCCTAAAAAATAGTCAAAAGTAAACTCATCGACCGCAATGGCCTTAGTGCGCGCCAACTCATATTCGTATGCCATCTTTCCTTGTTCATCGGTGATGACTTTTGCGGCAACGGCTTGTTTGACTTGTTGCATAAAGGTCCCAGTGGCAACAATCTGTCCCGCTTTGGTGGCCTCGCGAAGTTTTTTTAAAATAGGCTGCACGGCAAATACACTTTGAAAAGCATGCTCCGTAATTTGTATTGCCGATTCAGGTAGTGCAGCACTTTGACAACTATGGGTCAAGCGTTCTCTAAATTCACTGGGCTGCATCAACCCCATAGCTACCTGACTAGATAATTTATCCGAAGGAGGTTTGGCTTTTAAACCCCAAGGAAATAATAAAAACTGCAAAATTGGGCCCCATCCTTTTAGCGGAAAATTCATCAATAACCCTTTAAACGCTACTTCAATTTCAAAGTTTAAATGTGTCAAAGCCCATTGTGCAAATTGTCTTTCGCTATTAGGCAGCTTAGTGGCTGACGGTGACCCATTATGCTGTTCAAAATATTTTATCACAGCGGTGCTTAAATATAAGTAACTTAAAATATCCCCTAAGCGACTGGATAATCGCTCGGCTTTTTTTAGTTTTCCGCCCAACATAATTAACAGTAGATCTGCCAAAAATGCATAACTGATAGAACGCCAACTGATGCGTCTTAACCAAAACTTTAATGGTGTTTGGCGCCCAATACGCAAGCCCCGTCCTGCTAACAACCCTTGCCAAGTTGCTTTAGCAAAGTTACTGATAAAATATTTAACATGGCCCCAAAAAGCGCGATCAAATGCGCTTAATGCACCAGGTAGTTGCGCACGCGCATCACTGATAGCTTGTATTTCTGCTTGTAAAAAAGGATGACAACGAATGGCCCCTTGCCCAAAAATAATTAAATTTCGGGTTAAAATATTGGCCCCTTCTACGGTAATGCTAATCGGAATGGCTTGATAGGCCCGTCCCAAATAGTTATGTGGTCCTAAAATAATGCCTTTACCGGCATGAATGTCCATCGCATCGTTAACCGCTTGGCGGGCCATTTCTGTCATATGGTATTTAGCAATAGCGCTAACAATAACTGGCTTAACGCCATCATCAATGGCACTAAGAGTTAATTGGCGCGTAGCCTCTACGATATAAGTAAATCCACCAATACGGGCCAGTTTTTCCTGGATCCCTTCAAAGTAGCCAATAGGGGTTTTAAATTGGGTTCGCACCCGCGCATAAGCCCCAGACGTTCTTGCTGAGAGCATACACGTGGCAGTACTAAGCGCTGGCAAAGAAATTCCTCGTCCTGTAGCTAAGCATTCCATTAACATCCGCCAACCTTGACCGGCTTGTTTGCGCCCTCCAATGATCCAATCTAGTGGGATAAAGACATCTTGACCACGAGTGGGGCCATTCATAAATGCCATTTCTAATGGAAAATGACGCATGCCAACTTCTACTCCTGGCGTATTCGTTGGGATCAAACATAAAGTGATCCCTAATTCTACCGGTCCCTTTAAAAATCCTTGCGGATCTTTTAATTTAAAAGCCAAGCCTAATAAAGTAGCAACCGGAGCCAAGGTAATATAGCGCTTATTCCAATTAAGCTTAATACCTAATATTTCTTTACCATGGTAATCTCCTTTCACTATTTCCCCGCTATCGGTAATGGCCCCAGCATCTGAGCCGGCTTCCGGCGCGGTTAACCCAAAACAAGGGATCTCAATACCTTGAGCTAATCTAGGTAAGTAATAGTCTTTTTGTTGTTGCGTTCCATATTGCAATAACAATTCCGCTGGCCCTAAAGAATTAGGGACCATCGCAGTCACTGCAGCACTGATACTGGAACTGGCTAAGCGGGTAATAATCATAGAATGGGCCAAGGCAGAAAAGCCTAAGCCACCATAGGCTTTAGGGATCACTAAACCAAAGAATTTTTCTTGCCTTAAATAAGTCCATACGTTTTCAGGCAAATCATGGGTTTCATGAACAATTTTCCAATCATCAAGGTATTGCATTAATTGTTCAACTTGGTGGTCTAAAAAGGCTTGTTCTGTTTGAGTTAATTGGGTTGGTGGTTGCGCTAACCAAGATTTCCAACGAGTTTGACCTTGAAATAAATCCCCTTCCCACCAAACATCACCTGATGCAATGGCTTCCTTTTCAGTTTGACTCATTTCGGGCATACGCCGTTGCACTTTAGACAAAACCATTTGGGTGATCCCATGTTGGCGTAGCCAAGGAATACTTAATGGCAAAAATAACCCTAAAAATAGTGACCAAACTAACCAAGGATATGCTAAACCTAAATAATAATGATAGCCCCCCAATGCTGCTCCTAAGCTAAGGCCCCAGCCTAACCATGGCACCCTAAAATAAGCCAAAGCCCAAAGGCCTACGATTAATAACCATCCGGATATCCTTTCCATACTGTGCTCCATTTTTCCCTGTCACACTGGGCCTTAATAAATCATTATTCACTGTTTTTGATCATATTAAAAGGTTTGCTCACCTTGCATTAATGAGTCTGGGTGTATATGACATAAAATGCTAATTTAAAAATTTGTTATTCAGATGACTTTTAGGTTGAATTATGTTAGGCTCAAAGAGATAAACCAATGTCATACTTTAAGGAGCGCCATAATGGGCCAAACTTTACCGCTAATGATTGGTCAATGGTACCAAGACCAAAATACCAATATGGTATTTGAAGTGGTGGCTATCGATCCCTTACAACACTATTGCGCAATTCAATTGCTTGATGGCAATTTAGCCGAATTGGCCAGTGAAGATTGGTGTGCTATGCAGTTAATTGCTATCGCTGCGCCTCATGAGGCCCCCGATCCACTGTTTCAGGAGTACTCAAGGCAACCTAGGGTTGAAGATAGCTATTATCCCAATAGCTGGTATGGTTTTTTAGCTAGCTTAGATGATGAACAATACTTAGATTAAGGAAAAATTTTATTAGCTGATAACTTGTTAAGTGACTAAGCAAAACGCTTATTTTTTAGAGTTATTACGCATTGGCGAATAAATACGTTATATTAAAAATTACCAACACAGTTAGCACAAACCGATAAGGCAAGCTAGACTGTATAAAAAGGACTACTAGAAAGGACAAGGAAGATGACGATTAGCACGCTTTCGCATTCCCCGGAATTAACGCAACGGCAAGGTGAAGTATTGCAAGTCATTCGCAATCATATTGAAGGAACCGGTGCACCACCTACCCGCGCTGAAATTGCTCGCCAACTGGGTTTTCGCTCAGTCAATGCTGCTGAAGACCATTTAAAGGCCTTAGCCCGTAAAGGGGCCATTGTGCTTTCCCCTGGCACCTCACGAGGTATTCAACTTAGTGAAAAACATGGCCTGGGTTTGCCAATTATTACCCGTTTTCAAGCAGGAAAACCAATTTGTGCAGAAACTAATATTGATGGGCGTTTACGGGTGCAAGTCGACCACTTTAAATCCAAACCCGATTTTTTATACCAAATGCAAGGGATCTCCTTAATCGGTGCGGGAATTAAAGAAGGCGATTTACTGGCAGTACATAAAACCCATGAAGCACAAGTTGGTAATTTAGTTTTGGCACAAGTCAATCAACAATTACAAACCAGACGCTATACCATAGAAAACCAGCAAATTATTTTACGTGCAGAAAACCCAGATTTTCCCGCATTAACCATTAACCCAGAACATAATTTAGTGATTGAAGGGATCATTGTGGGGATCATTAGAACCACTGATTTATAACTCTATTTGAGTAAGCTGTGCCTGCTGAGACAGCACATACTCCACTCCCTTACTCTGGTCTGGCAAAGTTAAAAAATTTTTTAGCAAAGCCAGACCATATTGAGTCAAAATAGATTCTGGATGAAATTGCACCCCAAACGTATTAAAGTTTTGATATTGTATGGCCATAATTTCCCCTTCTGCCGAATAAGCCAATATATTAAAAGCGCTAGGTAAACTATGCCGTTGCACAATTAATGAATGGTATCGCCCCACACTCAATGGGCTGGGTAATTGGCTAAATACGCCTTGTGCTTGATGATAAATCCAATCAGCTTTACCATGTAAAGGACGCTTGGCCTTCACCACGGTTCCCCCCAGCGCTTGGCCAATCACTTGATGCCCCAGATTGGCACGTATGGGTAATACGCTATCACCGCCTTTAACGATATGCCGGCAGCATTAGGGGCTTTGGGACCTGGAGAAATCACAATATGCGACGGGGCCAGTTGTTGAATATCATCTAACGTTACTTTATCACTGCGACAAATTAAGGTGGTATAGCCTAATTGGCGAATTAATCGCGCCAAATTATGTACAAAGGAATCATAGTTGTCCAACAATAATACCGTCACAATGATACCCCTGGATTCAATTAATAAGTGCAACCCCTAGAGTTGGGATAAGGGAGCTATGTAGTATATTCAGTGCGCCTATCCTGGCAGATAAGGTTGCATATGAGCAAATACCAACAGCTAATTCAAGAACAAAGATACCAGATCTACAGTTATAGTAAAATAGGTTATTCACAAAGCAAAATTGCTTTAGAGATTGCTGTGCATAAGTCAACGATATCCCGCGAGCTTAACAAAAACTCAGGGTTGCGAGGATATAGCGCTAAGCAAGCCCAAGTATTGTCTGATAAAAAACGTGCTGACGCCTCAAGTATCAAAAGTTAACCCCTAAGGTTATTGAGCACTTAGAGTTAAAACTTAAGTAACAATGGAGTCCAAAGCAAATATCAGGCTCTATGGAAACTTTTAATCTGCCCCGAGTTTCGCATGAAACAATCTACCAGCATATCCTTCAAGATAAGTACCAAGGGTCATTTGTATAAACCCCTAAGGCAATCAAGGCGGATAATTACCCCGTTTTTACCCAGTGTCTTGCCATTTTAAGCGACTATACTTAATAAACTTCAAGATGCATGATTATTTTTACAAAATTTGAAAATTGTCATTCCGGGTACTATGCGTGATGGAGGAACTGATGCGATTTACCTTATTGCCCCGTGTACATGCAAAAGAACCGGTTAATCGCTATTTTGAAAGTAGTGAAGCAATCGAGAAACAAACCGCAAATGCTGAAAAATTAGGAACGGAGAAATAATGAAAAACGTGCTGGTTTTATGCACTGGAAATTCCTGTCGTTCAGTTAT
>Ga0306912_1000366_pt1 | contig 27506 bp, 24 predicted proteins | sample AntRauFillE10628_FD_190443 | JGI IMG/M metagenome (GOLD analysis project Ga0306912, IMG submission 190443) | Saline lake microbial communities from Rauer Islands, Antarctica - Metagenome Filla E10 #628 (v2) (version 2) | ecosystem: Environmental > Aquatic > Non-marine Saline and Alkaline >... | reverse complement strand
ATCTGTACTTTATTGTTCAATACACTAAGCAATTACGAGAAAGTATTCTGATGAGTAAATAGTGCTTGTTCATAAAGTAAAGCCTAGTATTTGCTATATAGCATTGACATATTATTTAAATATGGCACTTTTAACTTAATCTGAACCGGAAAGAAGGAGAGTGACATGTTCACAACTACACACCCTCCTGCTACACCGGAGGAACTCAGGGCGCTCATAAAAAAATTTAATCACAAAAACAGCTTTCTTGACCTGATTAGGTTGCGTTTTAAAAGCAGTGCTGCTGATAGAAAGCTCATTAGGCAATCGTATCTCTGGAATGCTGAACTGTTCGCAAAGATACTCAGACAAAGTGGTGGCCCCTACATGGAAGGTCATCTCGTCCCTGTTGCCGTGTTGCTGCTTGAGTATTGGCTCGTCATGGATGCCGAGATGATAGCAGCTGCATTGACACACGATTCTTTGGAAGATTTTCCTGATCAAGTGAGTAGGGAACTGATTGCCGAGAGTCAAAGTGAAGAAGTCGCTCGCTTGGTGTTTGGTGTCACTAAACCACCTCTGAAAGGACGAGCGAAAAATTCAGTTGCCTATAGTCATGCGGTCATAAGCAGAGCAGAAGCTCACGGAGAAAATTGCGTCTTTCTCAAGTGCAATGCTGATAGATTGCACAACATGCTTACTCTGTGGGGTTCACCGGCTAAGAAGCGGTGGAAAATCTGGGAGACACAGCAGTACTTTCTCCCCTTAGCGCGCAGGTTTGAGATTCCAACCGCAGAATTGCAATTGGCTATCGCAGAACAAAAAAAACGTTTGCACATTGACGACACTCAATAAAGCCAACAGATTCATCTGTTGGCTTTTTCATTTGCTTGTAAAAAGGTATAGTACTAAACGTGAAGTTTGAAATATCAACCGAAAAAACTCCAGCTGGAGATCAACCGCAAGCGATAGAGAAGCTCGTGCAAGGAATAAAAAATGGTGAAACACACCAGACACTTATGGGAGTGACTGGCTCAGGAAAGACCTTTACTGGAGCGAACGTCATCCAGCAAATCCAAAAACCTACCTTAGTGATTGCGCACAACAAGACCCTGGCAGCGCAGCTGGCGCAAGAATATCGTGACTTTTTCCCAAATAACGCAGTGCATTATTTTGTATCATATTACGACTACTACCAGCCAGAGGCATATATGCCAACTTCAGATACCTATATAGAGAAAGAATCGCAAATCAACGAAGAAATTGACCGTTTGCGGCACGCCTCTACGCAAGCATTATTGACGCGAGACGACGTGATAATTGTAGCTTCGGTATCGTGTATTTACGGTCTGGGAGCACCAGAACAGTATCTAAAGAAACATCTCAAAATTGAGAAGGGATTTCAAACCACGCGCATGTCTATGTTGCGTACATTGGTTGATATGTATTTTGAACGCACCAATGCTGATTTAAATCCCGCTCAATTTCGTGCAGTAGGGAACACGATAGAAGTCATGCCCACCAACGAACGAGTTATCTTTCGACTCGGATTTACTGGTGATGAGATCACCACCATAACCAAAATTGACCCAGTCACTCGAGCTATCCTAGAAGAGCCAGATGTGTTTTTTTTGTTTCCCGCCAAACACTTCGTAACTCCAGAAGATGAGCGAAAAGTGGCCTACCAAGACATCAAATTAGAGCTTGATGAACAGTTAAAGAAATTTAAGAAGGAAGGGAAGTTGCTAGAAATAGAACGCATCAAAAGACGAACAGAGCACGACTTGGCGATGATTCGAGAAGTTGGATACTGCAACGGAATTGAAAACTATTCTCGACACTTCGATAGACGGGCGCCAGGAGCAGCGCCGTACACGCTCCTGTCGTATTTTCCGCACAAAAAAGACGGTTCACCGGACTTTTTGACCATAATTGATGAGTCACACGTGACCATTCCCCAACTCAATGGAATGTACGCGGGTGATCGCTCACGAAAAGACACACTAGTGGAGCACGGTTTTCGACTCCCTAGCGCAGTAGATAACCGACCGTTGAAATTCGTAGAAATTGACGAGCGGCTCGGACAACGTATCTACACAACTGCGACACCAGGGAAGTACGAAGCAGCCAAAGCACAAGAATCAGGAATTGCGATGGTCGAACAGATTATTCGTCCGACAGGTTTGGTTGATCCGGAAATTGATGTGCGTCCAATTAATGAAACCAAAGACTATCCGGGACAAATCAAAGACTTTATCGCTGAAGCTGAAAAGATTATCAACGGCGGAGCACGAGTGTTAGTGACAACTCTCACCAAACGCATGGCTGAAGACCTGGCTGAATTCTTAGATGAAAAGAACATTAGCACCAAGTACATTCATAGTGACGTTGATACGATGGAACGAATTGAGATTCTGACTGACTTCAGACGCGGAAAATTTGATTGTTTGGTGGGGGTAAACTTGCTACGAGAAGGATTAGACTTGCCAGAAGTAGAGCTCGTGGCGATTCTCGATGCAGACAAGGCTGGCTTTCTGCGCAGTGAAACGGCATTGATTCAGACGATTGGGCGAGCAGCGCGAAACGTAAGTGGTCGGGTGGTTCTCTACGCTGACGAGATGACTGATGCGTTGATATACGCAATCAGCGAAACTCAAAGACGTCGCGACCGACAAATTGCCTATAATACTAAACATGGCATCACTCCGAAAACGATAGCCAAAGAAATTAAATCCATCGCAGATCAGATGAGAACTGACCATGATCAAACGGTAGAAACGCTCTTGCAAGTTGATGTAGAGTTATACAAGAAAAATCCTAAAAAAGTCCTAAAAGATAAAAAGCGTCAGATGGAAGAAGCGGTGGCGGCACTAGACTTCGAAACCGCTGCTATTTTACGAGATGAAATCCGGTATCTTCAAGAGAGTAATCAAAAAAAGCAGCGGAAGAAATAGTGTGAGTTATTAGATATTTAGTATATTTGAGTGCTACCATATGAGTATGTCAGTATTAACGAATAAAACAGTGCTCATAGTTGGGCACGAAAACGAACACATCCACGACCTCGAAGAGTCATTACTGGCTCACAGTGTAAAAATTGAGCACATGCAGTGTGCTGATTTGACCGAAAAAGCAATAGCGGAAAAGAACATCGACTTAGTGGTGCTTAATCATCTCCACAAAGGTGATGCGTGCTTAGAAGTCTTCAAGGTCTTGCATGTAGCAGATATGCGAAGTGTTCTTCCTGTGTTTGCTCTGATAAAAGACGTTGAGAAAGATATACAGAGTGTATTAGCATTAGGTGCAGCCGATTACATAACGGAAGAAGAAAGCATCGCCTCAATTACACAAAAAATGAAAGCGATTTTTGGCCAGGACATGGATTTCTCTGGCGATTCCGTCATTGACATTACACCAATAGAGGTTCCGGTGAGTAAGGGAGGGGTTAAGGTCTATGTAGTAGAGGACGATTCATTGTTGAGAAATCTTTTATCAATGCACTTCGAAAAAGTCAAATTTGAATACAAAGTAAATGCAACAGGAACTGAAGTTGTTGCAGAAGTGATAGAGTTTGCCCCTGCCATAATAATTCTTGATTTGATGCTGCCCGGAAAAGACGGGTTTGAGGTATTACAAGAACTAAAAGAAAATACCCATACTCGCGACGTGCCAGTCATCATATTTTCAAATCGCGATGGGCAAAACGATACCAAGCGCGCGGAAGAACTCGGAGCAGCTGGTTTTTATGTCAAAGCAATGACTGACATGTCAGAACTAATAGAAAAAATTGAGACACTCACAAAATAACTGTTGAAACAGACGTTTGAGAGTCGCGAATGATATATAATGTTCTTATGAGTGAGCCAAGAAACAACACCCCAAAAAAGCGCCAAATTTCAAAAGCAACTTCAAGAAGCTCTGCCACTCCAAAAGCAAGACGAGAATCGACTGCAAAAGCTGAAAAAAAGCAGCCCGTGAAATCTACCAAAGCAAAGCCAACCGCAAAAGCGGTCAAAAAAAAGTCAGTCAAGAAAGAGAGCACACAAGCGACAAAAAGACTTAAAAAAACTGCCACCACAAAAACACTGGGTTCCAAGAGTAAAACAGCAAAAAAAGTATCGCAGACGGTTACCGTTCCCAACAATGTTCCTCTGCGCTCACTGGAAAAAGCCGAGTTGCTAAGGAGTGAACTCAGTTTATATTGGCAAAAATCCATGTACCGGATAGCTGTGGTCAGTGGTCTGTGTTTTTTACTATTAGGTTCAACGTTCGCTAGTGTGAATGTGTTTGATGCTACCCCAAGTACTAAGAACACAGCGCAAGTCATCTCCGCGGTGAAAGAAACGGTTCCAACTAAACTCACATTACTTAGTACGGTGCCGGATATTCTAATCGAACCAAACAGGGTACTTTTTACACTCACTTCTGTATATCCAGAATCCGTAGAATATTACCTGCGAAATGAAGTTACCCAGAACACTCTGCAAACAATGAGAGTGGAGAATTTCGCAGATATCAAATACGCGCTGACACTTTCACCCAAAGACCTGAAACCAGGAGATTACAAACTTCTCATTCGCTACACAGAAAAAAAGCTTTTGACAAATGCAGCTGATGCCACAAGAACAGAAGCAATCGCTCAATTTTCAATACCAGAAGTAGAAAAAAATACCGCTACGACACTAGACGCAAAAACGAATACCGCACCCACACCAGTAGATTCTCAAAAATCACTCACTGAACCAATTGAACCAGTTGTCGAAAAGGTAGTCGAGAACACTGACCCGGTTCTAGAAGAAAAAATCAAAATTCCGACAATAGTAAACAATCCGTCAGCAGTTGATAGTGATGATACCGAAATCTCTGATTCGGTTGTTGTACAACCCGAGTCCGATATCGAAATCTCTAACAATGATTTAGAATTAAAAGAAAAAGAGCCTCTGAGTGAACCAGCTGCACTAGTTTTTTCATTGTCAATAAATGAAAGAGAAGTATCTGGCCTCCTTACTATGGGTATCCAAGATGCTGGTTTGAGCAGTCTTGAATTATATGCTCGACCAGTCACTTCTCTTAATTCACGTTTTATTTCAAAAGCAACCCAAAAGTCCGGGACTAAAGTATTTACGGTGAATACCGTGACGTTTTTACCCAATGGCACGTATGAATTTTATGCCACAGGAGTAGATAATAACGGGACACTTAGAACAACTCAGTCAACGCTCATTACTGTACAAAACTCACAAATCACTCGGCCAGTAACTGACGAATCCAGTTCAATTGTTTCTGCTACTCCTGAAAATCCGATTCAAGAAGAGCGTGTCTTTGCTCCAGCCAATCTAGATGATCAAAACGATAATTTCGCAAGCCTGAACGATATACAAGAAGCAAGTAAGCGGCTGTATAGAAATGATAGAGAAAGCATTACTCAATTATTAAATAGCTATGCTTCTGCTCGGCAGTCTGGAGACGAAATACTGGTCAAGGCGGCTCAAGCAGCTTTAGCAAAAAAAGAGGCGGAGTTGGCAAACTCAGCTCTGGTGGACAAAGAATTGGTTGGCATCTCTGACGATGTCATACTTGATATGTCACAAAAGTTCTCTGATTTGCGCAAACGAGTAGATACGTTTGAACAAATTCGTAAAGAAAAAAGTAATGGTCAATCAGCACTCGACACAGATAATGATGGTATCCCTGATTTTGATGAAATCAACCTATATCAAACGAACCCGAATGAACCAGACACTGATGGTGATGGCTTTACAGATGGGGTAGAAATAGTTCGCGGCTTTGACCCACTAGATGACACGGCAGAAGCAGTGATTGCCTTCGAATCCCCGAAGGAGTCAGTTGGATTAGTGCAAGCTGATGTGCTAGCAGTAGAAGAAGTAATCCCTTCCTTGAATTCTATAGCGCAAGCCAATGACCCGACAGTGCGCGCAGAGATAAGAGGTCGGGGACTACCAAATTCTTTTGTCACACTATACATCTATAGTAATCCAACGGTCGTAACCATTAAAACCGATAGTGACGGTTCGTTTGTATACACTTTGGATAAAGAGTTAGAAGATGGTGCTCACGACGTCTTTGTTGCTCTGACTGACAACACTGGCTCGATTGTGGCGCAAAGTAACCCCTTTTCTTTTGTAAAGGAAGCTCAAGCGTTTACACCAGTTGATGCTGCTGGAGGTACTGTAGTGGGGTCAGACTCAGTCATCGAGAAAGTGGCCTCTAATTCGTATAACGCTGTGGTTGGAGTGGGAGTGTTGGCATTTGGACTCATTCTGTTAATGCTTGGTTTCTCACTTCGCCGAAAAGAAGACGACCTCGACCAAGGAACTGGACGCATGATCAGTGATGATATGGTGGACACCGCTTCTAAAACTTCTGCAAAAGCAACATGATTTCCAGTATTCTCAACACACTTGAACAGGGAATACATGTCATGCGCTCAAACTCTCGGCTACTCTTAGTCGGGATTTTGCTCTTTGTTTTTCCTTTACTGTTTGTGTGGATTACGCAAAGCTTTTTTGATACCGCGTATAGCAATATTGATAGCTCGCAAAAACAGCGAGTCAGCATGTTGCATGATTCACTGCAAGTTGTTTTAACTGATGTTCAGAATAGTGACGAAGTGCTACCAAAACTCATCGAACAGTACCTGAGTGAAAACGCCGACATCACAAAAATACGAGTAGTTGAGCCAGAATCAGAAGGTACTTTAATTACATATTCATTCAACCCTGAAGAAATTGGAACCTACGTAGTCTCAGATTCATTGTTCAAAAATTTACCCTTATCTAGTTCCGACGGGGCATTTATATACCCGACTGTAATAAATGATATTCGTACCTGGCAAGTGTTTAGTAGTGTGGATCTAGATGGGTTGTCTTACATCATTTTTTCGGAACATTCCTTTGAGCTCATCGACTCTATTATGCTCGCTCGGCAACAACTGTCCTACTTGGGATTGTCAGCGATTTTTCTGTTCTTGATTGGTCTGGCGTATTGGATAAATAAGCAAGTCCAGTGGGAAAAACTGCACCAAAAAGTTGCCAAGCAGCTAGAAGATCGTGATTTATTTTCAAACATGATAGCTCATGAATTTCGGGCGCCATTAACTGCGATTAAAGGGTACGCCAGCTTTTTAGAAGAATCAGAAACACTAGATACTGAAAACAAAAGATTCGCCAACACCATCCGGATGTCTGCTGAGCGTTTAGTCGTGTTAGTAAATGATTTTCTTGAAGTGGCCCGTCTCCAGTCGGGTAAGCTAGAGTTCAAAAAAGAGTCGGTTGATGTGCGAGACGTTCTAGCAAAAGTGACGGCAGATCTCCAGATAACTGCCAACAAGAAAAATTTACAGCTTACCTACGAACCGTCAGCAGAACCGATTGTCATGCAAACTGATGAGACTCGACTACAACAAGTTATTACCAACATAGTGAGTAACTCAGTCAAATACACTGACTCGGGAGAGATTGAATTGGAGTGTCAGAAAAAATCTACTCAACTGACAATCCGTATCAAAGACACCGGAACGGGTATCAGCGCCGAAGACCAAAAAAAGCTTTTTGCGCCATTTACCAGAGTCGGCGAGGTTGATGAGTCAACTGTTACGGGGAGCGGATTAGGGATGTGGATTACCAAACAGTTTGTGAGTTTGCTAGATGGAGACATTGGAGTTGAATCAATCAAAGGAGTCGGTACACACATTGTGATTACCTTTCGTCAATAATTTGAATACTTACTAGAAACACGTATAATAACCACTCACATACCTTCGCCCACACGCGAAGAAAGCATGTTATGTCAAAACCAAAAAAAGGCTCAAAAGTAGAGTGGCAAGCAACTGGTGGTGCTCACGCTGACAAGATTATTGTGCGTGGTGCGCGAACACACAACCTGAGAAATATAGACGTTGAAATGCCTCGAGGAAAAATGATAGCTATTACTGGACCTTCTGGGTCAGGCAAGTCTTCTTTAGCTTTTGACACTATTTTTGCCGAAGGTCAGCGGCGGTATGTCGAGTCGCTGTCTCCCTATGCGCGACAATTTCTCAACAAGATGCAAAAACCCGACGTAGATGAAATATCTGGTTTATCTCCGGCTATTTCAATTGATCAAAAATCAGCTTCTCGTAACCCCCGTTCTACAGTAGCGACCATTACTGAAATCTATGACTACCTACGCATAGTATTCGCGCGCATTGGTCAGCCATACTGTATCGACGTAGATGTACCAATTCAAAAACTTTCTCAAGACGAAATCCTCGGAATTGTTCTGAAGTCCATAGAAGACCGTGAAGTAAAAACAGCTACTCAGAAAGAGTCTGAACAAGTGATGGGTATAAAAGTATCCAAGGGCAGGGTAAGTGTCTTTTCACCGCTAGTAGTAGGACGCAAAGGAGAATATTACCAAATGCTGTACGACCTACTAGGTAAAGGATACGAGACAGTCAAAATCGACGGTCAAATAAAACAGTTGCGAGACAAGATTGTTTTGACTAAAACCAAACGGCACGACATCGATGTGCTCGTAGATGAAATTTACGTCAGTGAGTTTACCGATGATGCAAAAGGTTCACGAGAACGTCTTTCAGAAGCTGTAGAACTTGCTTTGCAGGAGTCTGGCGGATTAGTCAAAATCGAAAGTCCAGATGGCAGTGAGCGCACCCTATCAGCTCGGTTTATTTGTCCAGTTGACGGATCTTCTTTTCCTGAAGTAGAGCCTCGTCTTTTTTCTTTCAATTCACCCTACGGAGCATGCCCCGAATGTAATGGACTAGGTGTCGTAGGAATGTTCCAAAGTGACGAGTGTCCAGTATGTCAGGGGGCGCGCTTGCGACCCGAAGCGCTCCGGGTATACCTCGGTGGCGATGGCAAGAAAGACCTGGGGATGAACATCGTGGGCTTCACCGCACTAACAGTGTCTGAAGCAGCAAAGTTTGTAGAGAACCTCAAGCTAACTCAAAAACAACAAGAAATCGCCTGGCCTGCTTTGCGAGAAGTGGTAGAGCGGCTGCAGTTTATGAGTGACGTGGGAATCGAGTATCTTACGCTGAATCGACGCGCCAATACTCTTTCTGGAGGAGAAGCTCAACGTATCCGCTTGGCTTCTCAGCTTGGTTCAGGTCTGGTTGGAGCTTTGTATGTATTGGATGAACCGACCATTGGTCTGCATCAGCGTGACAATGATAAGTTAATCAAAACGCTACAAGATTTACGTGATTTAGGCAACACTATCATTGTGGTAGAGCACGACGAAGATACGATTTACTCCGCTGATTACTTAATTGATATTGGACCAGGCGCTGGAGTGCACGGAGGAGACGTGATTGTGGCAGACCATATGGAAAAATTGCTCACGGATAAAACCAACGAGTCAGGCTCAGTGACACTCGACTACTTGCGTGGTGACCGTAAAATCGCTACTCCTGAGCGACGAACCGCTGAAAAAGGAAAAATACAAATCAAAGGAGGTAAAGCGTTTAATATTAAAAACATGAACGTAGATATTCCTCTCGGAAAGCTTATCTGCGTTACCGGAGTGTCAGGTTCGGGAAAGTCTACGTTTATGTATGAAATCCTTGACCGTAATCTCAAAGCCCGACTCGACAAACGACACCGCACCGCCAAAACCTATAATTGCTCATCTATCACCGGAACCGAATATTTAGGACGATCAGTATTGATCGATCAGTCACCAATCGGTCGTACACCCCGCAGTAACCCGGCCACGTACACGGGCGCCTTTACGCATATCCGAGACCTCTTTGCTGCTAGCGGGGAAGCGAGAGCTCGAGGCTGGAAGCCGGGGCGATTTAGTTTTAATGTGAAAGGTGGACGCTGCGAAACCTGCCAAGGAAATGGAGTGATTGCCGTAGAGATGCATTTCTTGCCCACCGTCTTTGTAGTGTGTGACGTCTGCGACGGAAAGCGCTTCACGAAAGAAACGCTTGAGGTGTACTACAAAGGAAAGAATATCTATGAAGTGTTACACATGACTGTAGAAGATGCTCACGAATTCTATAAGTCTGTACCTGCCATTGAAGAGCGCCTTCGTTCACTCAAAGACGTTGGTCTGGGATATCTTAAGATTGGACAAAGTGCCACCACGCTTTCCGGCGGAGAGGCACAACGGGTTAAAATTGCTTCGGAGTTGTATCGACCACACACACAAAAAACCATTTATCTATTAGATGAACCGACAATCGGTCTGCACTATGAGGATGTAAAAATGCTCATAGACATCTTGCAGAAGTTGGTAAACAACGGCAATACTGTCATGGTAATTGAGCACAACCTTGACTTGGTCAAGAGCGCTGACTACGTAATAGACATCGGTCCCGAAGGAGGAGCAGGCGGAGGGAATATTGTAGCTAAGGGAACTCCAGAACAGGTAGCAGAAAATCCCAAGTCACATACCGGGAATTATCTCAAAAAAATTCTGTAACCTTTGTGATACCATACTCATTGGAGGGTCATTGAAAGTCCGGAGGTGAAAATGCAAATTTCAGCGAGAGAATTTCCCAAAAATAGTGTAGCCATCACAAAACTAGCAAAATATTTTAATTGTCCTGACACGCAAGAAGCAGTGTTTGCAGCTGCTTTTGATTGGCACTACGTTCCTCGCTCTTTAAGACAAAAGACCTACATGGCACGAGTGCTCGATGCAGCACTTACATCCAGTAAAAAACAAAGTCCGGATGCTGATTATCCACTATGGTTTTGGCGAGTGCACGAGCTACTCATCACACACCGCGACACGATTGGAAGTGTCTCGCAACCGGTTGAACCAAAGTAATCATTGGTCGCTTATACAAGCGACCAATTCTCTTTTTTGATATAGTAAAATCATGATCAAAGCAGATCTTGTTAAACAAAAACTTCCAGCTGCCCCTGGTGTCTATTTCTTTTTAGGAACCAAAAAACAAATTCTATACATCGGGAAGGCAACTTCACTGCGAAATCGCGTACGGAGCTATTTTACGAACGACATCGTCGAAAAGCGGTCGCACATTATTGCCAAGATGGTTGCTGAATCAAAAAACATTGAGTGGACCGAAACTGATAGTGTCTTAGAAGCGCTCATTCTAGAGACAAATCTCATTCGTACGCATAAGCCTCTATACAACACGAAAAGTAAAGATGACAAAAGTTACAATCATTTAGTCATCACTAATGAAGAGTTTCCGCGCGTACTCGTAGTACGTGGAAAAGATCTCACTGAGAAATTCACTGAGAAAGAAATTAAATATCATTTTGGGCCCTTTCCCAGTGGTGGGCTGTTCAAGGAAGCATTAAAAATTGTACGAAAGTTGTTTCGCTTCTACGACACAAAAACACCTGTTGGAGAAGAAAAAACTCGCATGGCCAAAGGGAAGATTGACTTCAACCGACAGATCGGACTATATCCCGAAACCACGTCACCCCAAGAATACAACAAGACAATCCGCCACATTCGACTCTTTTTTGAGGGTAAGAAACGCCAAGTCATTGCAGAACTCGAGAAAGAAATGATGGCCGAAGCCAAACTTGAGCGCTTTGAAGCAGCCAATGTCATTAAAAAGCGCATTTTCGCTCTCAACCACATCCAAGATATTGCCCTGATGAAAGATGACTCACGTGTGTATCGAGACGAGAAGCGAGTGCGGATAGAAGCGTATGATGTTGCCCACTTGCAAGGTGCTGATATGGTCGGTGTGATGACAGTCATCGAAAGTGGTGAGCCGGCCAAAAATGAATACCGTAAATTTAAAATTAATGACATTGATAGAGCAAACGATACTGGAGCTCTCAAGCAAATGCTCTCTCGTCGGCTGGCTCACCCAGAATGGCCGTTTCCTCAGCTGATTGTAGTTGACGGCAGCACGGCTCAGAAAAACGCAGCTGAACTCATTTTGCGCCAACATGCGATGCTGATACCAGTAGTCGGAGTAGTAAAGGATGAGCGTCATAAACCCATTCGAATAATCGGTCAGAAAAAACTTCTAGATGTGCACAAACACTCCATACTGCTGGCCAATGCGGAATCACACCGTTTTGCCATTGCCTACCACCGCGACAAACGCAGCAAAAAGCTTCGTTCCTAGGCTTTCACCACTGTGTAAAAACTGCGCAGCGAAGGAATGTTATACTAGCTATATGAAACGAGTAGCAGTATTACGGGGTGGACCCAGTGAAGAATATGCAGTGTCTATGTTGTCCGGTAGTGCTGTGCTCAAAGCGCTGCGCGAATCCGACCAGCCTCACAAGGATATTGTTATCACCAAGAAAGGTGAGTGGCTCGAAGAAGGATTTGTAAAGTCACCAGAACAAGCACTGGAGGCAGTGGACGTGGTCTTTGTGGCGCTGCACGGCTCCTACGGTGAAGACGGCCAAGTGCAGCGTATTCTCCAGCGCAAAGGTATTCCGTTTACTGGTAGTCGTGCGCTGTCTTCAGCTATTGCGTTTAACAAAGAATTGACCAAAAACACCTTGCGTCCACACGGTCTGTCGATGCCGAAGCATCGTCGAGTACATCGCGACGAAATCGATAGATTAGACGAAGAAATCCCACATATTTTTAAAGAAGTGGGGAGAGAATTATTTGTAAAGCCTCTAAGTAATGGCTCCTCACTGGGTGCCAGACATATTCCCGATGCAACTTTTCTCAAAGAAGCCCTTGTCGATTTGCTGGGCACCTACGAACAAGTTCTGGTAGAAGAATTTATCAGAGGTAAAGAAGCGACTGTCGGAGTAATGAACAATTTTCGTAACCATCCAATATATGTACTGCCCGTAATTGAAATCATTCCGCCCAGTGGTGAAGCACTGTTTTCGCACGAGCATAAGTATAGCGGAAAATCACAAGAGATTGTCCCGGGACGGTTTTCGTACCATGAAAAATCCAAGCTCTCTGCTGCAGCTGAGCTAGCGCATAGGGTCATTGCCTGTGAACACTATTCGCGCAGTGACTTTATCGTCAGAGATGGGGAAGTGTACTTTCTAGAAATAAACACGCTCCCGGGATTGACGTCAGAGTCTTTATTCCCAAAAGCTGCAGCAGCAATCGGTCTCAATTTCACTGACTTGGTCACACATTTGATAGAAAATGCCCATGTGCAAAACAGGTACTAATTACCTTGACTTCATTGGCCCACAACAGTATTATAGTGCGCACTTGCGACAATACTTAGCCCATCCCAAATAGCGTTTGGGATAGGCGAGTAAAAGAGTACAGTAATCGTGGGAGCTGAGTATTGCACTCAACAAAATGTATCTCAGATAAATTTTGGGCTCGTAGCTCATCTGGTAGAGCGCCTCATTTGCACTGAGGAGGTAGCGGGTTCAAGTCCTGTCGAGTCCACAAAGAAAACCGCCTTCGGGCGGTTTTTGTGTGGACTCGAAGCAAGCAAACTGCTTTGCTTGCGGCAAGACTTGAACGCCGGAGCGATGTGAGCTTGCGAACGAGTGAGGTGTGTCCCGCGGCACCTGCTAGTTTGTGACTAAAAGGAAACAAACTAGCTTGGTGACCGTCAGGACAAGTCCTGTCGAGTCCACCACACAAATCACCTCTGAAGGTGATTTTTTGTTTCCTCAGGCGAGGTATCCTTACTGACTCACTCGCACATTCTGGCGATGCGGTGTATCGCGTTTCCACATCACACTCTCTAAATAGTAATGACACATCGCAATCAAAATCACTACGCTAAATCCAATCTGCAACGTCTGGTCAGTAAATGAGCGAACGGCATAGGCCGCAGTAAAAGCGAGTACCGGAACCATAATAAAGTACGGCAGGGGAATCGCTCCGACTATTTTATACAGCCAATTCTTCGCTCCATTTTTATTGCGATTGTGGTCGTGGGTAATATAAAAGGCAAAGGCACTCACATCGTGTACAAATCGAAACGCTAATATGGCGAAAAACGCGTAACCCAGAGAAATAAATAAGTAACTGCAAAGAAACAGAGCGGAGACAGCAAAAATGTACCAACGGACTTTTGGAGCTGAGTGGTATATTTTCAGACACATCAACACAAAGATTGCAACCATACCGACACCAATGATTGTAGTGATGTATGGGGTTAATGCAGTTGAGAAAAAGTTTGGCCGCATCGCGAGCACGTAAGCAAAGCTGGAAACAATAAACGGTACTAGCGTCCAGGCTGTATGCAGTGTTCCCGGGCGGGCTCCGAGAATTAACGCAATACCGACTTTTTGCCGTATGCCGTGCCACAAGTCATTTACTAAATAAAAGACTAATCCTAATTCGTAATTTACAAATAAGAGAAGGGCGGTAGCAATCAACAAGCCGGGTAGATAAAAGAATAAATGCTTCTTGTAGTATGAGACATATTCTCTGTCAAAGAAACTGAAGAAACTGGCCATGATGTGCGGCAAGTCAAAGATGAAGATGTAGATGGGGATGAACAATGCACCTATTCCAAGGTACGGACGTAACACGGCATCAAGGTAGTAAGTGTCCAACAGCACAACAGCAACCAAGAGGGGAACTATCAAATACGCGAAAAGAAAGATTTTTCGCGGGATGGTCTGTAGGGCGGGAGCGGTAACGTTATTCATGTTGAATAATTATATTAGTAATAATATTTTATTTAATATTGTAACACTCAACACATTCTAGTGAGTCAGCTGATTACACTCCGTTGGAAGACTGTCGCTTGTACTAGCCACGAACAGGCATATACTTGAATATATGCGCTTTCCTAAACATTCTCGTTACGAATCACTGCTCCTGCTGCTGGTGGTTTTGCTCGTGACGCTACTACTCATTATTTTCTTTCCTACCCTCAAAGCCCTGTGGAGTGACTCACCACTGACTAACGAACCGAGCGTTCCCAATAGTCGCTACCTAGAAACCCAAGAAGTAGTGTTTGTGCCCGTGGAGGTCATTGCTGATCCGTTTGCCACCACTACTGATACGGAAATGTTGAGAATCCAGTCGGTGGTTTTTGAATATATCGAAGTGACCGATGGTTGCGGCCCGCACTTTGCTGGCGAGTGTCTCAATGCTCGCTCTGGACCAGGAACGGACTTTTCCGTCCAGCGGCAGCTCCGCAACGGGATTGTGCTGAAAGTCGGCGGGAGCGTCGAGCGAGACGGTGAGCGGTGGTACAAAATCGCCTTCGATGAATTCATCCGCTACCCCGAACGCATGGAGGGTGATTGGTACGTCCACTCAGACTACGTGACCGTACTGTACGACAAAGGAGACAAGACCACTTGGAAAGACGGCGCAGCCACCAGCACCGACAAACGAATTGTCGTCAATCGCAGTCAGCAGTTACTCTCCGCCTACGAAGGGGAGGAATTATACATGGAGCTGGACATATCAACCGGCCTGGAGCTGACCCCAACTCCGCGCGGTACTTTTACCATTTTTAAAAAGACTCCGAGTCGATACATGCAAGGACCACTTCCAAACTTATCTGACAGACAAGTCTACGACCTGCCTGGTGTACCGTGGAATCTCTACTTCACTCAGGGTGGGGCAGTGATTCATGGTGCGTATTGGCACGACAGCTTTGGCAGTGCTTATTCCCATGGCTGTGTAAATTTACCGGTCGCAGCAGCTCGCACCCTCTATACCTGGGCCGACCTGGGCACCAAAGTGATTGTAGAAGATTGATTTTTACTGGGCAATAAAAAAACATTTGTGTAAATATGCAGGTTCGCGTTAGAATGCGCGAGCTTTGACCCGTACCTTCACTACTTTATATATTAAAGCCACCGCGCTGATTACCGGTTTTGCTATTCTCTTTATCAGCTACCCGCCGGTGGCTATAGCTAACTCTCTGCAGAGTAAAGTACAGAGCGAAACAGAGCTGCAAATCCAGCAGCTCATGACTCGCATCGCCGAAATAAAAACCCAATTATTACGCCTGCAGTACACTCAGGACACGGCAGTGCTCCTCAAAGGTCGGATGACCAACTCTGCTAATACTGTAAAAACGGACACCATAACCAAAGTTCCGTTTTATTCCCAATTCACCGACATCACCAAGCCCGGCTGGCAGAAGATTGGCTGTGGGATTGCCAGTGTCGCCATGTTGATTGATTATTATTCTGATAGACAAATAAACGTCGACGCGCTGCTTGAAAAAGGTATCGCCAACAACGCCTACTTATCCAACGCCGGCTGGATCCACGCCGGATTGATCAACCTTGCCCGTGAGTACGGACTCGACGGTCAGAGTAAAAGCCTCGCTCACCTCAGCCCAGACGCCGCCCTGGCAGAGCTCGGTACCGTCCTAGCCGACGGCCCCGTCATGGCCTCCGTCCACTACACCTTTAAGCCCACCAACCCCATCCCACACCTCGTAGTCATAAACAGCATCAAAGACGGCCAGGTCTACTACAACGACCCCGCCGAAACAGCCGGCAACGGCTCACTGAGCACCGAGCAATTCAAAAAAGGCTGGAAGCAGAGATACATCGTCATTCGGCCGGTGTAAGGGTCTCACCCAGAACACAATCTTTCTTAAATCACCACGGCAGCGTGGTATTTTAGTAGTATGACCTCCGTCCACATACTCATCGGTATTTTCGCCGCCATCAATCTCTTCGCCTTCTTCATGATGGCCAGAGACAAACGCAAATCAATCCGCGGCAACGGCCAAAAACGCACCCCCGAAGGAATCATCTTTTTTCTGGCAGCCGCTTTCGGCAGTATCGGAGTATACCTAGGAATGCTCACCTTCCGCCACAAAACCAAAAAGTGGTATTTCCAAATCGGCATCCCGCTGCTGATTATACAAAACATAGCCACGCTCTACTTAGTGAGTGAGATGTTTGATATTCGTTAGGAACTAGTGCCTAATTTATGAACTTTCATACGTGTTACAAGTAATATTGTGTTAAGTTTATAGAAATATCTAAATTAAAAATCAAGTATGGCACGGCGAAAACATAGACAATCAGACGGTCAGGAGATGTTCGATATGACGGCGGATATTGCTTCATACATACCGTGGTGGATCACTATACCGGTGGCCGGACTACTGTTTTTCTTCGTGCCAGATGTCTACTCTGCGCCAGAAAACTTCAGTGACCCTTCAGCGATGGCTGCTGCGATGGTGGCCATGTTTTTTAAAGGCCTGTTAAAATACGTGCTGCCTATGGCACTAGTACTTGGTGCAGGGATGAATATTTTTAAACTATTCAAGAGTGAATCATTATTCAAAACTATCAAAAAAGTAGGAGTGCGAGAAACGATCGCAAAACTCAGTTGGCAAGACTTTGAATTTCTGCTCTCCGAGTGGTTTAAAAAAGAAGGATTCAGCACTGAACTGACTGGAGGAGGTGGTGCTGATGGCGGAGTAGACATTAAGTTATACAAAGACGGTGAGCTTTATCTAGTGCAATGCAAGCACTACAAGGCCTGGAAGGTATCTGTGAAGGTTGTTCGTGAGCTATATGGTGTAATGGCCGCGGAAAATGCTGTCGGCGGCTACGTAATCACTTCAGGAAAGTTTACTAGAGACGCTATTGCGTTTGCAGAGAGCACAAATATCACCCTTGTAGACGGTGATAAACTCGAAGAAACGATGGATTTACCGAAAACCACTGACACGAAAGAAACAGTCCTTGGGTCGAAACCCTGTCCCCGATGCGGTTCTGAATTAGTGGAAAGAAAAAGTAAAAGGGGCAAGTTCATCGGCTGCAGCTCTTATCCAAAATGCCGGTATACCCAAGACCTCTAACGATCAACTCTTTAAATAAAGTCATAATTTATTCTGGCTCACTACTTACTGTTGTGCAGACGGCCCAGCCCGTCCGATTGAAATCCTAAAGAGAGTTACCGATGAATCGCTACACCCCATCATCGAGAGTATCAAAGGTACTGTCTGGGATACCGCCAAGACACAAGGTATAGAATGGTCTTAAGACTTTATTTGGTTTAGCTCTGAAGGACGGGCCTTCGTGTGGAATTGGGGTCAGCCGCCATTAAGTAATTACGATGGGTTCAAAGAGGGGACTACTCTTGTGAAATAAACTCATTGAGCAAGCCTAGAAATTCTGACATTTTCTTTTCTGGGACAGAAATGTGTTTGAAGTCTTTTATTTTTCCTTTGTTACTAATGATGTCGTCCACTGAGTCGAAATAAAATCCGGCTGGTGACGCTACAAACAAGCTTGCGCTTTTCCAAGACTTTTTAATATCTTTCGCTGAACGCAATACTCGTGATTCTTTTGGGTCGCTCATGTATTTCACCTCAATAAGGGTGATGTCGTGAGTTTTCTCATTAATCACGGCAAAATCCGGAGCGCGTCGAATGATCTCAATTGTATCTTTTGCGTTTTCATTCTTCCTTTCTTTGGCCAGCTGTCGTACAACTTTCTCGTATCCGAATTCTAATATCGTATATCCTTTTGTGCTGTGAATCATCTGTTCAAAGATAATCTCAGCAATCTTTCCTTTGATGAGTTCATGGGTGAAGGCTATTGTTTTCATGTTGTGATTGTAGCACTCATATTCAACGATAATTAAGCAATATGTTAAAATGTAAAAACTAGAAATAAACAATACTTAACGCCTGAAAAGATAAATACCTATATGAATAAAATTGTCTGTCCGAATTGTAAAACTGCTTTTGATATGGATGAGGCGGGGTTTGCTGATATTTTGAAGCAGGTGCGAGATGAGGAGTTTGCCAAGGAATTGGCTGAGCGTGATCGGCGGTTTACGGATGAGAAAGCCAGTGCGGTGGCGTTGGCTGAGGCGAATTTGAAGAACGAGCTGCAGTCTGGCCTGGCTTCTAAAGAGGCGGAGCTGCAGAAAAATCTGGCTCAACGTGAAGCGGAACTGGCTGAGCTGAAATCAGCCATGTCTAATGCCGAGCTCCAGAAAAAACTGTCAGTGACCGAAGCGGTGACTGCCGTGGAAAAAGAGCGCGACAGCCTAACAGCCAAGCTGCAAAATCAGGAACATGAGAATCAACTGCTAGCGACTTCTTTGAAAGATAAGTATGAGAGTGAAATCAAGCTCAAAGATGATGCGATTGAGCGGCTCAAGGATATGAAGCTGAAGCTCAGCACCAAGATGGTGGGGGAGACGCTCGAGCAACACTGCGAGACGGAATTCAATAAGCTCCGCGCAACCGGCTTTCAAAACGCCTACTTTGAGAAAGATAACGATGCTGCTACCGGTAATAAGGGTGATTATATCTACAAAGAGAACGATGAAGCGGGGAATGAAATCACCTCTATCATGTTCGAAATGAAGAATGAGCTCGATGGCACCGCTACCAAGCACCGTAACGAGGACTTTTTAAAGAAACTCGACAATGACCGGACAGACAAGGGGTGTGAGTATGCCGTCTTGGTATCACTTTTGGAGGCAGACAACGAATGGTACAACACGGGCATTGTCGATATGTCGCACAAGTACCCCAAGATGTACGTCGTGCGGCCGCAGTTCTTCGTGCCAATGATTACTCTGCTCCGCAACGCTGCTCTGGGTTCACTGCAGTACAAGTCTGAGCTGGCTTTGGTAAAAAATCAAAACGTGGACATCACCAACTTTGAGGAAAACCTCGGTAAGTTTAAAGACGGCTTTGCTAAGAACTTTGACCTGGCCAGCCGGAAGTTTAAAACGGCTATCGACGAAATAGACAAGACCATCGACCATCTTCAGAAAACCAAAGACGCGCTCCTGTCCTCGGGAGACAATCTCCGTCACGCCAATAATAAAGCCGATGACTTGACCATCAAAAAGCTGACCCGCGGCAATCCGACCATGACCGCAAAGTTTGCCGAGTTGTCTGACGATAAAGGTGATAACTAAGTTATATAACACTCCCTGTTTTCTCTGTACAAGCGCGAGTGTTGAGTCTGCTATAATTTTTGTATGAGCTTGTTGATAGTCATAATATTCACACTAACGCTTTACTTCCTTGTGCGTCCTCTAAGTAAGGGCACTTCCAGTAGCAATGGCTATAACAGAGGTTCTGGCAAAAGAATAAATCACGGACATCGATGCTTTACCGAAGGTTTAGACTGGGCTGAAAAAGAAGTCGTTCGTAATCTATCTCACGGCCTAAGTCATGCAGATTATTTCATTTTCAACAATCTAATCATTCCTTCCGACCAATCGGTATCAACTCAGATTGATCATATTATTGTGTCTCGGTATGGTGTGTTTGTTATAGAAACAAAGGAGTGTAACGGCTGGATTTACGCCCACAAGAATAGAGCGCAGTGGACTACTACCTATAAAAAGGGAAATAAATTTCCCTTACCAAGCCCGTTGTGGCAAAACTTTGGACATATACAGGCTTTAAAAAAAGCTATGCCTTTTGTTGAAGATAACTTTTTTAATCTAATAGTTTTTGTGGGTGATTGTGAATTTAAAACACAGCGGATTGAAGAGGTTCTTTATAGTCACGAACTAGTGAAAAAGATTACGAGCTACCATAAACCCGTTATCAGTGAACAACGACTCTTGATGACTATTGGTAAGTTATCTTACATGTGCCAAGCAATAGATATCACTCCTCAAGAACATGTAGAAAACATTAAAAATGTTCTGAGTGCTAAAACAAATAACTTACAACCGACAGAAGTGGTTCGGGTGTAAATCTCTTTACATAAAGACAGAATCTAGTACTCCAATTGAACAGTAGCTTAATTCGGAGCATGAAACTGAGCGGTGTGCGCTTTAGATTGTCCGCGCTATACTGAGACTATGTCAAAGTCCGTTCTGCACCTTGATCTCCATCCGATTGCTAAAAACGGGCGTGCGTTGGATGAAGCCCTACGGGAAGCGATAGCAACGGCTATGAGTAAGCGTCTGAAAGCAATTGAGATTATCCCAGGAAAAGGCAGCGGACAGCTGATGAAGCGGGTGAAGAAATTCTTAGACCAGCCGGAGATTAAAGGCACCTACAAACGAGTTGAGATTGATAGTCGGAATCACGGACGGCTATTTGTATATTTTCGCTAAAAGTCGTGTTGGGAAGGTGAGTGACGCAGGATGTCAGAAGTAATCGCAGTTCGAAATGATATTATTTTAAATATGGAAATTGAAGTCGGACACTACATTTTGAACCCACAACAACAGAATAATGAAAGTGGAGGAAATTATGAGCTTCACAATGCCGACACCTGTCCGCACCTACCCAACGCGACCCACGCGCTAACGCTCGGACACTTTAATGACTGCCACCTAGCTATGGAAGAAGCGAAGCGCCGAGTACCCAAGTGGGCCGACCAAATAGACGGCTGTGCCTGGTGCTGCCCGAAGTGCAATAAAGGATAAGCCGTTATCAATCACCTCTCCGTCCTGGCTGCGGGGTGTTTGATATACTTGAGACATGAAAAAAATTCTGGTCAGTATCTTTGCGGTTGTTGTCACGCTCATTATCTTAGGGATGATTGTTTACCAGTACGCATTTGCGCCCACTGAATCACCGATTCCTGACGTTGAGCTGGTCGCGGAGCAAGAGATTCGCGTGCTTGCCAGTGATTTAACCGTGCCGTGGGATGTAGCCCAGCTGCCGGGTGGGGATTTACTTGTTTCTGAGCGTACGGGTGAGCTTTTGCGGATAGCCGGTACCGGGGAAATACAACGGGTGGAAGTGCCGCAAGTGGCGCCAGCTGGTGAAGGAGGGTTGATGGGAATCGTGCTGCACCCAAACTTTGCAGAGAACAGCTGGATATATGTCTATCGCACGGTAGAGGTGGATTCCACCCGCGATAATGAAGTAGTGCGGTTCGTCTATAACGACGACCACACGTTGACCGAAGAAACCATCATTATCGACAATTTCCGTGGCGCGTCTTATCACGATGGTGGAGCCCTTTCCTTTGGCCCGGATGGTTTGCTGTACATCGCCACCGGCGACGCTGGTGACCCTAACTTAGCACAAGACACTGAATCGCTCGCGGGGAAAATTCTGCGTGTGACTGATGCCGGGGAAGTACCAGATGATAATCCATTCGGTTCAGCGGTGTACTCCATCGGACACCGAAACCCTCAGGGTCTGGCCTGGGATACCCAAGGTCAACTCTGGTCGACCGAGCATGGACGATCAGGTGTGCAAAGTGGATTTGACGAGCTCAATAAAATCGTCGCCGGAGCCAACTACGGCTGGCCCGAAAGCCAAGGGCCAACTGTACTGGCTGGTACAGTTGGACCGATAGCGCACTCTGGGGCCGACGACACCTGGGCTCCAGCGAGCCTAGCCGCAGTGGGTGACACATTTTACTTTGCTGGACTCCGCGGTCAGCGCCTGTATGTCGCTGGCGTCGGTGCCGAGCGCGAGTCAGTCAGTCTCGAGGCCTTCTTCACCCAAAAGTATGGACGACTACGGGCCGCCAGAATATTTGGTGACACTTTATATATCACCACCAGCAACCGAGACAATCGCGGGCAAGCAAATGACGGAGACGATAAGCTGATAGCTGTTCCGCTCAGTGTACTCAAGGGTGGCGAGTAGGGAGTAGGGGCGCGAATTCAGATAGTAGTGATAATAAAAGACCCAGGAAAATATCTTCCTGGGTCTTACGGTTTAGAACTCGGTTTGCCTTTCTTGGCAATACGAATTGTGGGATGAATGTTGTACTTTCTTCTCATCGCCGTGGACAACCATTTGAATGTCGGGCCGGGCAACTTGTCGATACATTCGCCGGCTTTGTTGTAGATGTAGGCCACGACACCAGTCTTGCCACTTCTGCCTTCTCCTTCGGGTCTTTGTCCCGCTGTTTTGCCGTTTGTGCTTTTCCGTTGAGTCTTCATTTCAATGACCAATCCTTGCTTCTTGGGAAGGTATGCATGCATAGATTTCTCTCCCGAAATACTAATGAATGACCGACTATTTGTATAGCAGATTTAGCCCGATAGCAAGCAAATACAGTGAAATACCTGATACTGTTCGGGGAGCCTGGAAAGTGCTAATCCCGCAGTATCAGGCCATTGTGCGGGATTAGGTGTATATTGGCTATGAAAAAAAAGCAAAATAGACGAATACTCTAAAAAAATAATACTCATTGCGCAACGTTTTTGACTACGTTCGTTCATACGGTTCTTGCAATACTTCGTATTTTAAGGCAATCTATTGTAAAAGTTCTTAGTACACTATGAGGAGTGCCGCATATGACAATGGCAGAGCGTTTGGAAAAGACTGGCGTTTCACTTAATGAAGATGTTGGCTATACCTGCGAATCGCTTGACCACACCGGAACCTGGCGAGTAGAGTTCGCAAAAGTGGCTCGTGTTTGTGTTGAGATTCCCGATCGAGTGCAACACTTCGAACAAGCTAAGCACTACAATCCTGAATACTGCATAGCGTTGCAGTGGGTAACGGCAGGCACACTACAGTTATGTATCGTCAGCATCAGTGCTGACATAGACATGTACTCAGTTCCAAACGGCGGTCTGTTGATGCAGTCAAACAATCGGCGTGTCTGTATCGGACAAACGCCTGATTTTATGGAGAATGTCTACAGTATTTTGCGCATCCTTGAAAATACTCACAACACATTACACTGATGCAAATGAATCAAACGGGAGCCCCAATTGGCTCCCGTTTTTACGTACATTTGCCGGCGTTGTACCCATAGCCCCAAGCGTACGGTTCGCCGGTGCAAGGCGCACCACCGAGTCGTACTCCTCGATATATCGCATCGGCCAATAATTCAAACAAGAAAATTGCTTCTTCAGGAGTTTTGAGTCCGGCTCGGGTTTGAATGGTTTCCGCGTTTTCAATGCCATAGGAAATAATCTCGGAGCGCAATTGTAGGTCTGCCTGCAGACGACCAACGTAGCCACCCTCGCCCGGATGATAGACCTTGTCGTGTTCTACGCAAGCGTACTCAAAAGGGATACTCTCGGCACCTTCGAGCATCTGCGCAAAAGATTCAGAGGTCTGGCTCATGTGTCTGACTACCGTTTGCCAATTTTTTGAGACATTTCCTGAGCAACCATCTGTCGAAAAAGACGCCAGTTGATGCATGGTTTTTGCCTGCTCAAGTTGTTGCATTTTGTTTGCTTCGGTTACTGGACTGACAGTAAGAGTGCGAAAAAAAGAGAAATACACAATCAGGGCGATAATAGTTAGTATGAATCCGATTACGACTTTTCGATTTTTCAGGGTGTGTTTTATAGTACTAAACATAACAATATTGTATACCACGTCGAATCACATACCTGGTACTTATAAATAGGCATGCTAAGATACCGTCGAGTACATTACTGGGCCCTTAGCTCATCTGGTAGAGCGCATCCATGGCATGGATGAGGCGAGCGGTTCAAGTCCGCTAGGGTCCACCATAGATTTACTTAGCACCAAACGCAGCATTGAGCTTTTCGTAGGTGTCTGAGTGACTTACAACTGGGACAGTGTCTATCACTCCGATTACTACTTCGTCATTTCCACCCGGGTACAAACCATCGCCAAAGTACACACACTCGTCTGGATTCCAGCCGTAATGGTCGATGAGTTTTTTTACGTTGGAGCCTTTGTGACGTTCTTTGTGAATATAGTCGAAGCTGGTTGAGCCACCGATTTTTACCATTAAATCTTCTGATGCAAAAGGATGTGTCAAAAGCCACTGCTCGCGTTTTTTTCGATCTGGATCGTATTTCTTTTTTATGTCTACCGGTGCTCTATTACCAATCGGGCTAAAGGTAATCTGCGAGCCTCTGTCTTCAATAGGGTGCCAATCGTCACGTAAATCGTGTTCGAGCTCAGCGGTGATTTTTTTGATGTGCGCGTGCACTTCTGCTTTGTGCTGTTCATCGAGGTCGGGGTTTTTCCAGAGTTCGTCATTATCTTCATTGGTTGCGTGGTTGCCGTTTACACCTAAATAATGCGCTCTCAGACCATTACTTTGGTACTTGATTTGGTCGACGAGACTGCCTGAGACAATGATTATGTCGTGAGGCAAACTCTCGAGTAGTTCTTGCATACTATCGAGCATAGGTTCTCGAGCGGGCGCAACCGTTAAATCCATGTCGAAAAAGAGGTGTTTGTATTTATTCATACCCAACAGCATAAAACATTTTGTGCACTTTTGCATCCGTCGCCATGTATAAATTTTGATTTGATTTGGTATTATATTTTATATGACAATATTTATTACGCTCGTTGCAATACTACAAACATTATCAGTTTCGCTCGGAGTAGGCTCTTCTACTTTAGCCATTATCAATTTCTTTGTGGCAATCGCTGATGGAACCATTGACGAGACTGAGCGCAAGATGATGGGGATTGTGTACATCGCTTTGCGTGTAGCTATGATTAGTATCTTGGTGACGACGCTTGGTCTTATCGCCTTAGAGTTTTTTAACCAGGGTGCGGTGAGCTTGACTCCATTTGATATCGCACAACTCTTTACGCTTTGTGTGTTGTTTATAAATGCCACTTTGATGACCATACGATTGATGCCTAGTACATTCGGCCCGGCCATACAGGCAGGGAGCTGGTATGCACTGGGTGCTCTAGTGGCTCTGAAACTCCAAGGAATTACTGATTTTTCCTTTATTCAATTCTTTGGGGTTTTTGTGCTCTGGATTGCGTTGGCCATTGGTATCGTCAACGGTATTATGAAGCTGCTCAAGCAACGAGACTAACAGTGCAAACATAAGAAAAAGCTCTTCAGTAGAAGAGCTTTTTTTTATTTATTAAGAGTTGACGGTTCCGGGGTTCCGGCTATAGATGATTGGAATCAACACCAAGGTAATGAAAACAGAAAAGACTAATCCAAACATCACCGCGTAGGCCAGTGGAGCCCACAAGTCTCCAGCGTAAGTCAGTGGCACCATACCAATCACGGTCGTAGTGGTGGTCAGCAAGATGGGCCGTAGTCGATTACCTGCGGTATCCAACACAACATCCTTGATGGGTCGGTCAGGATTTTGAGTACGCTTAGAATTCATCATGTCTATCAAGAGGATGGAGTTATTTACCACGATACCAGAGAGCGCAATGAAGCCCATGATGGAAGGGAAGGACAGAGGATTTTGCGTCAATGACAAGCCAAACATAATACCAATTAGTGAATACGGCAGGATAGTCAAGACGTACTTGGCGTGTAGATATGAGTTGAACTGCAGTACTAATACTGCAATCATCAGCAGAATTCCGACCAACAACGCCAGTCCCATCTCGACAAACGCTTGGTTCGATTCTTCAGTTTCACCACCACCAGTACTGAGTGTGACGTTTTCTGGAATAGTAAGTTCTGCATTTATACGTTCTACCACTTGGGTTTGTAGTTCTCGCGCATTGGCGTCGGCTGACACATCGGCGTTTAGTGACACTACTCGCTTTCCACTCTCGTGATTGATGACTGAACTCGACTCACGCAGTGATGTGGTAACTAAACTCGAAAGGGGGACCGGGCCACTCTGAGTGGGGATACTAATCTGTTCTACTGCGTCAATGGTTGTTTGATTGGCAGTGTCAGTGGTCACGTCAGCACTGTTGTTCACATTGAGTCTCACAACCACATCGATGTCATCGCTCAAAGTAGTGAGTGAAGTAGCGTCACTCCCAAACACTGCTGTGCGGGCTATTTGTGAGACGGTAGCAGGATTTAGCCCTAAAGAAGCTGCTTTCGCTCTATCGAGTTCGAGCACAAACTCTGTGCTGTTGTTGTTCGTACTTGTCTCTACGTTTACTATTCCTTCGATATCCGTGACCAGTAAGGCTGAGCTATTTGCCAACTTTGTGATTTCGTTTAAATCATCTCCGAGAAACTTTACAACGACGGCTGAGCCAGTCGGTGGGCCTTCACTGGGCTGACTCACCGTGACCTTCATATCAGTAAACACCGCTACTTGAGCTCTGATATCCTCAACCACTTCAGTACTCGTACGCTCTCGTTCATCAGAAAGATTCACAAAAAAGTTTGCCAATTTTTCACCACTTCCGCCAGAGCCAAATTGACTGCCACTTCCGACAGTAATGGTAAATGATTCAATGTCAGGTTCTTTATACAACACTTCTTCAACTCTTCGCACATCAATGTCGGTCACTTCCTTGGTGGTACCTTCAGGATTTTCAATTTCCAGCACTATAAAATCAACATCTCCTTGTTCGAAGAATATTACCTTAACTGGGTTATACGTGGGAAATAGAGTACCCATTGCAGCAAACGAGATACCTACCACCGCGAGCATCACTGGTACCCAAATAACAAATCGTAATAGCTCTCCAAAGTTCTTCTTATTTTGCAATCGATACGACCAGCGAGTGACAACATAGGTCACGGGAGCAGCTACCAAACCAGCAAATATATTTACTGGAAGTGAGATGGCAAAAACCAATAACGAGAATATGAGCGACAAGAAAGAATATTGCTTTTCCTTGTTTGTGAGGTAGGGGGTGATTTTAGCTTTGTACCAAGTTTCTAAATCATGAGCGTACTTAAATTGTTTTTGTTCTATTTTAGTTGCACTGCGTCGTTTGAGTACTTTGGCAGCAATCACCGGCAGGATGGCGAGGGACACAAACAAAGAGGCTAGGAGCAAGAAAATGAGAGTAAACGGAATACTCGCAATAAACTGACCAATGACGC
>Ga0306912_1000364_pt1 | contig 27616 bp, 24 predicted proteins | sample AntRauFillE10628_FD_190443 | JGI IMG/M metagenome (GOLD analysis project Ga0306912, IMG submission 190443) | Saline lake microbial communities from Rauer Islands, Antarctica - Metagenome Filla E10 #628 (v2) (version 2) | ecosystem: Environmental > Aquatic > Non-marine Saline and Alkaline >... | reverse complement strand
ACTCAATTGGAATTAGAATTTAAATCTGGATAGGGGCTTACTTTTGAAAATCTGAATCCAAGAAGCCTATTATCAAGAGGTACAGAGTATAATTGGGTCGATTTTATTCTTTATCGGACAGTAGTGACTCCAATTATAGATTTACGCGTGGGTAACACGCTCTATCGAAACATTACTTTCGATACTGGTTCAGGTGATTTACTGAGTTTAGGAAGAGCAGGGAATAGCAATTATAACAAAGATAGCGTCGCGTACAAGGCCTATGGAATCCTCAGTGCGGGGTTGTTTGGCAGTATTATCGATACCACCGAGAGTCAGTTTTTGGACCTCTACCTAGACTCTGTGCCTTATCGTTGCCCTATAGAGTTTGAAAGTGCTAAGGACGCCCGATTATTGGGAATGTCTTTTTTTAAGCATTTTCGCATTTACATGGATTGGTCTGAAGGCTTAATGCATTTCCTCCCACATGATACGCTAGACTTCGCGGAGGGTAAAACCTATCCCACTTCCCCTTTCATTAAAGGAGAGGCGATTATTGTGGGTCAAATTAACAACCTTACCGCCCGACAGAAGCTAAATATTAGCTTGGGAGATACTATTCAGGCCATAAACGACAGTTCTGTTTTCCCCGCTACCACAGAAACCTATTGTGAGGTACTACAGCTTTTTAAATCTAACGATCAACTGCTATTAACGATTCGAAACAAGGGCGAAGTTTTAGTACGTCGACAAGATTTATTTTTCTCATTGGATTTGGTCGAGGGCCTTTGATACTTCAGTGACTGGTAGCTTACAAGCGCCTTCACTACAAACGTAAATTAGTGTTTCGCTCGGGCTGAAGCGGTTCTCAAATAGGGGTGCATCACTTTCTTCTTCCGACCAAAGCACGAGACTTCGCGGATTTAAACCCTTGTTAATTGCGCGATATTTCATGCGGGCTTCCGGTCCAGAAACTACAATTTCGTAAAAGGGATAAGCCTCAAAAACTAGGAGTTTAGCCCAATTTGCATAACTCTCGCCGTATTCCATGGTCCGCGCTTTTAGGTGATTAAGCATTATTTGGGCCTGCTCGCGGTAAGCGGAGTTTTCTTTGATTTTACCCATCATAAAAAAGTTATGTGCCATCACAGAGTTGGCCGAGGCAATTACATTATCTGCCGTTTCTAAACTGCGGGCAATTAACTGTTCACCACTTTGGGGCCGGGTATAAAAAAGGCCACTTTTTTTATTTTCAAACTCGCTTTGTGCATAGTTAAGCCATTCTTCCGCTTGCGCTAGATAGCGTTCTTCACGCGTTTCCTGATAAAGAAAAATAAAGGCCCTACTGGCAAAGGCATAGTCTTCAATTAATCCTTCAACGTGGCTTTTTCCGCCGTGCCAGGCATGCCAAAGTCGCTGGGAATCTCGGCTTTGTTGCTCTACTATCCATTGCGCTAATTCCTGCGCTTTCGCTAGATACTCCTCCTTATCAAAAGCACGATAAGCTTCAATATATCCTTCAATCATTAGAGCATTCCAAGAGGTCAGCGCCTTATCATCTAAGCCCGGCCTTACTCTATTAGCGCGTGCCTTTAGTAGTAAATCTTGCCATTTGTTTTTTAGTCCCTTAAATTCTTCTAGCGCTAGTTTGTGCTTTTCGCAGAAGGGTAGGTCATTCTCTTTCCGTAATAAAATATAGTTTCCATTCTCCCAATAAGCCTCTTTCTCTAGTTGATAGTAGTCATAAAAAAGAGACCAATCTTTTTTAGGAATGAGCTCTTCTAATTTGCTCAGTTGCCACACGTAAAACTTGCCTTCTTCGCCTTCGCTATCCGCGTCTAAAGCGGAGTAACAAGGGCCATTCTCTGCCTTTAACTCTCTTTCTATCCAAGTAATACTTTCTTCTACCACTTCCTGATATGCGGGCTTATTAAATTGACGAAAAGCTTTGGCATAGAGTGAAATTAACTGCGCATTATCGTAGAGCATTTTCTCAAAGTGCGGTACTTTCCAAAAGCTATCGGTACTGTAGCGTGCAAAGCCGCCACCTACTTGATCATAAATGCCGCCTTGCTGCATCTTATCTAGCGTGAGCTCAGCGTAGTTTAAAGCCTCTTCATTTCCGCTAATGGCACCATAATGCAGAATGAAGTCTAGGTTTACCGGCATGGGGAATTTAGGGGAGCGGTTGGCACCTCCTTCGGCCCAGTCGAGATTGTTGCGCCAATTTTCAAATACGCTATCTGCTTCACTTTCGGTAAAAGGACTGAGTTTAGTGTTTAAGGTAATTAGCTGGCTTTGCTCAATCCCTTGGGTGAGCTTTTCGGCATATTCTAAAACCTGCTCTTTATTCTCGCGATACATTGTATTCAACTCCTTTAATACCTGAACCCAGCGATTTTTGGGAACATAGGTTCCTCCCCAAATAGGTTTGCCATTGGGTAGGCAAATAACATTTAAGGGCCAGCCGCCGCTATTCGTCATTAGCTGCAGGGCAGTCATGTAAATCTCATCGATGTCTGGTCTTTCTTCGCGATCTACTTTTATAGGGATAAAAAACTCATTCATTACTGCCGCGGCCTCTTCATCCTCAAAGCACTCATGCTCCATTACGTGGCACCAATGGCAGCTACTATAACCGATGCTAACAATTAGTAATTTGTCGAGCTCCTCTGCTTTATTTAAAACATCTTTGCTCCAAGCTTGCCAGTGAACAGGGTTGTTGGCATGCTGTTGTAAATAAGGACTTAAGGAATTGTCAAGATTATTCTTGTTAATAGACATTTTGCTTTTATTTTCGCATCCGCTGAAAAGCATGAAAGCAAGTCCGAAAACTGGAAATAAAACCCTTGCCTTTAGGATGCTTAACATGGAGATAACATTAGAATTTAACATTTGCAATGCAAAGGTAATCAAAGGTAAAGGCGCACATGGATAGTTATTTCTTATTAGTTATTGCTTTACTTATACTGGCCGTAGGCGACTTAATTGTAGGTGTAAGTAATGATGCGGTAAACTTTCTTACCTCGGCCATCGGTTCTAAAGTAACCAACCGAAAGACCATTATAATTATTGCTGCCGCCGGCGTATTTGTAGGGGCAGCCTTCTCTTCTGGTATGATGGAGGTAGCGCGCAAAGGTATTTTTAACCCGAGCTTCTTTTCTTTTGCCGACGTGATGGTCATTTTTATGGCGGTAATGATAACCGACTTAATTTTACTGGATACCTTTAATACGCTAGGATTACCGACTAGTACAACCGTTTCTATTGTATTTGAATTGCTGGGTGCTAGTGTTATGGTAGGCTTTTTAATGCTTAAGTCTGGGGTACACCCCGAACTAGGATTACTCGATTTGATAAACACCTCCAAAGCGGTGCAGATTATTGGCGGGATATTTCTGTCTATTGTGGTGGCTTTTAGTGTGGGAGCGGCTTCGCAGTGGCTCTCTCGCCTCTTATTTACTTTTAATGCGAAGCACGGAATAAAAAAATACGGAGCAATTTTTGGAGGTTTATGTATGACTGTCATTATCTACTTCCTTCTGATTAAAGGTATTAAAGGCGCCGATTTTGGTGCGGGGATTAACAATTTTTTCAAGCAGTCGGCTAGTACAATAGTCCTATACTCATTAGGGATAAGCACTATTATTCTCTTTATTTTACAAAGAATATGGGATGTTAACCCTTTAAAAGTAGTGGTACTCGCAGGTACCTTTTCTTTGGCTATGGCTTTCGCCGGAAACGATTTGGTAAACTTTATTGGTGTGCCAATTACGGGTTTTCAATCTTACGGTATGTGGCAAGAGTCGGGCTTGGCAGCCGATGCCTTTAGCATGAGTGCTTTGGCAGAAGCAGTGCAAACTCCTAAAATTTTACTCTTCGCGGCCGGTTTAATTATGGTGGTGACTTTATGGTTTTCGGCCAAAGCACAGAAGGTTACCGATACCTCAGTAAACTTGGGTAGTCAAGGAGCGGTAGACGAGCGTTTTAAGCCAAATTTCATTTCTACCGGTGTCATTAAAGGAGCCAATGCACTCAATACTATTTTTACGGGTATAATTCCCAATACTGCACTGCGCCGAATCGATAAGCGCTTTCAGTATGAAGTGATTCAAGAAGTCGATAAGCCTGCTTTTGATCTAGTAAGAGCGGCAGTTAATTTGGTGATTGCTTCGATATTAATTGCTTTTGCTTCTTCTTTAAAACTACCACTTTCCACTACCTATGTTTCCTTTATGGTAGCGATGGGCGCCAGTTTAGCTGATAGAGCCTGGGGTAAGGGCAGTGCTCCCTATCGTGTAGCAGGCGTAGTTAATGTAATTGGTGGTTGGTTTGTAACGGCCGCCGCGGCTTTTACTTTAGCCGCTTTAATCAGCTTAGCCATTTACTTTGGCGGCAATTACATGTCTTTAGCCTTATTTGTGGTGGCGCTGTTTGCCATGTATCGCAGCAATAGGCGCTCTAAGAAGAAGTAATTTCTTCTTTTAAGCTAACTAATACTCTAGCCTAAGATTTGGTATAAAAAAAACAGAGCGGAATAAATCCGCTCCGTTAATAATATTTAATAAACCTATTGACTAGGCATTCTCTTTAAAGTGCTTAAAGAATAAAGGAATGGTTTCAATGCCTTTATAATAATTAAATAAGCCGAAATGCTCATTGGGTGAGTGGATGGCATCACTATCTAAACCGAAGCCCATTAAGATAGACTTTAGTCCTAGTTTTTGCTCGAAAAGGGCGACGATAGGAATACTACCACCACTGCGTACCGGAACGGGAGTCTTACCAAAGCTTTCTTCCATGGCTTTGCTCGCAGCGCGGTAACCAGGGTCATCGGTAGGCGATACATAAGGTAAGCCACCGTGATGAGGATTCACTTCTACTTTAACCGCCGGAGGGGCAATTTTCTCAAAGTGCTCTTTAAAAAGCTGGGTAATTTTATCGGGATCTTGATGCGGTACTAAACGCATGGAGATTTTAGCTTTTGCCCAAGAGGGAATTACTGTTTTAGCGCCTTCACCCATATAGCCACCCCATATGCCATTAACATCTAAAGTAGGTCGGATAGAGGCTCTTTCGGGAGTGCTATAGCCTAATTCGCCGTATACATCGCCGAGTTCCAAAGCGCCTTTATAAGCATCTAGGCTAAATGGTGCCTTAGACATTGCTTCTCTTTCTTGTTCACTCAACTCTTGTACATCATCGTAAAAGTGAGGAATAGTAATATGATTATTATCGTCTTGCAGACTGGAAATCATTTTATTTAAAACGTTAATCGGATTAGCTACCGCTCCGCCGTAAAGACCAGAGTGTAAATCGCGATTAGGGCCGGTAACTTTAACCTCTACATAGCTTAGTCCTCTTAAGCCAGTAGTAATGCTGGGCGTATCGTTTGATAACATGCCAGTATCGGATATTAAAATCACATCTGCCTCGAGCTTTTCAATATTGCGCTCTACAAACCAGTCTAAGTTTTCCGAGCCAACTTCTTCCTCGCCCTCAATCATAAACTTAACGTTACAAGCTAGGGTGCCGGTTGCATTCATTACCTCTAGGGCTTTAACATGCATAAACATTTGACCTTTATCGTCGCAGGCTCCGCGGGCAAAAATAGCTCCGTCTGGGTGTTTATCCGTTTTGCGAATAACGGGGTCAAAAGGCTCCGTGGTCCAAAGTTCTAGTGGGTCGGGCGGCTGCACATCGTAGTGACCATAAATTAGCACCGTAGGTAAACTAGGGTCCACAATTTTTTCGGCGTAAACGATAGGATAGCCTGGCGTGGGACAGATTTCTACTTTTTCGGCACCGGCAGACTTCAAGCTATCAGCAACCACCTCGGCGGTTTTCATAACATCGTCTTTATAGGCACTGTCGGCAGAAATACTAGGAATCCTTAAAATACTGAAGAGCTCTTCCACGAAGCGCTCCTTATTTTTTTCGATATATTCTTTTTGAGAGGACATAGTAAAATTTATGATTTAGCCCAAAGATAAGGATGATTTGGCGCCAGAAAGAGTATCTGGCCTGAATTTATAGCCGAAAAAGCGGATTAATTGATCAAAACCAAGCTTAGGATTCCGCCAATAATTAAAAGGCGGTAGAGGTGGTTGAGATAATGGAAGTGTTCGCGCTTCTCGGCGAAAGCCAAAAGACCGGCACTAAAGAATAAACCGGCTAAACCAAAAATGAGAAAGTAGCCAATGCCATTAAAGCCAACCTTGTAAAAAATAAGTGAGGCGGGAATGAGACCGGAAAAGGTAAAAACCGCCACCACCCACTTGGTCCGACTAAGGCCTAAGGTTACTGGCAGAGTAGGATAGCCCACTATTACATCTCCTTTAAGGGCCTCTAAGTCTTTGATAATTTCACGGATAAAAATTACCAAAAGCAAAAAGCTAACGTAGGTTAAGATTAAAAGATCTTCGAGGCGGAAATAGAGAAAGATGGCGAAGAAGGGGGTAATGCTTAAAAGCGCAGCCATAAGGTTCCCCAAGAAGGTGATTTTTTTAAGCTTATGGGAGTAAAACCAAAGGCTAAAATTATAGGCAGCGTAAAAGAAAAAGACGTTTAAGCTGGCGCTATAAGCTAAGAGGAGACTAGTAAAAGTGAAAACAAAATAGAGTCGTAGCGCGGTGCTTTGCCGCAAGATTTTCTCGTAAAAGGTTTTGTTAGGCCTATTGATCAGGTCTTTTTCTAAATCGTAAAAGTTGTTTATGATGTATCCGGCAGCGACCGAAAAAAGGGAGGCAAATACAATAAAGTGGACCGTGGGGTCGAGGAGATAATTGCGCCAGTTTTGTGGCTCGTTCAGCACAAATATAACCGTGAGGTACTGTGCCAGCGCTAAAAAGAAGATGTTGTACCAGCGTACTAATGAAAGAAGGGCTGAAAGCTTGTAGATGAGTATCTTATCACGCCGCCGAAGTGCCACGACTTAAAGACGGTAAATGAGCTCGGTATCGTAATCTTTTAAAAGCTCTTGGGCTTTTTCGTAATCGGGCGTGAAGCCCAGTACAAATCCACCGCCGCCGCTGCCACAAAGTTTTAAATAATAGGCATTGGTTTCGAAACCTTGTTGCCATAATTCTTTCATGCTAGGCGGAATCATAGGAGTGAAGTTTTCGAAAACGAGATGGCTAAGTTTTTTTAGATTATTAAAAAGCGGCTTGGTATCACCTTTTAAGAAGGCTGCAATACAAGCATCATTATACTTGGTAAACTGCTCTTTCATAACGGTGCGGAAACCTTCGTGTTTCATCTTTTCCATAAAGATGTTTACCATCGGTTGAGTTTCACCTGGTTGGCCACTATTTAATAAGAAAATAGCGCCTTTTCCTTCCGCTTTATTGGGAATATTAACGGTGCCTAACTCATCTTTCGAGTGTATTAGTACCGGAAGTTGTAGGTAGCAAATAAGGGGATCTAAACCACTGCTTTTGCCGTGGAAATAAGATTCCATCTGACCTAAAATCTTTTTAAGCTCTTGAATGCTAACTCTGCTAATATCCGCTTCAGGGTCGATGCGATTAAGGGCATAGCGATCGTAAATGGCAGCACATAAAGCGCCACTGCTACCTACGCCATATCCTTCGGGAATAGAGCTGTCGAAATAAAAGCCAGCGGCAATATCCGCCTTAAAGGCAGCAAGATTTAAAGGGGCGATTATTTCCCCCGTCTCTTGTAGATTTTCTAAATGTTGATAGTATTTGGCTAGGCTAGCATTAGACTTCGCGGCAAAACCGCTTAAGCTTTCCGTTTGCTTAAAGGCCCCTTGGTAATAGTTGTAGGGTACCGATAATCCTTTGGAATCGTTAATGATTCCGTATTCTCCGAAGAGAAGGATTTTAGCATAATAAAACGGATTGCTTTTCATAGTGAAATCTTTTTCGGACCCTGGCCGACGCGGTCACAAATATACTCCCCGTTTTTTAAATAGGGTAATATAATTCGATTAACGAAGTCTAAGACCTTTTGTTCGAAGGTCTTAGGGAAGAGCAAATGCACGTTAGCGCCTGCATCTAGCGTGAAATAGGCGGGTATTTCAGTTTCTTTACGGAAGGCCCAAATCGCTTCGATTATCTGTAAAGTGTTGGGCTTCATTAAAATGAAATAAGGATTTGAGCTCATCATCATGGCGTGCAATGTGAGGGCTTCGCTTTCCACTAAGTTGCCAAAAGCTTTAATGTCGCCGCTGGCTAAAATGCTTAAGAGCTCCTCCAAATTACGATGGGCTTGTTTAAAGCGCTCCTTCGCAAAAGGGTGATTATTCATTAAACTATGCCCCGCACTGCTACTTACTTGTTTCTGACCTTTCTCTACCAGGAGAATACAGTCTTGAAAATCCTGAAAAACGGGCGCTACTTCGCCTTGGTAAGGGATGGCATATTCATCGCTACTTTCCGGAATGCCCGAAAACTCGCCCCATTGGCCTAATGGTCCGTAAACGGAACGGCTAGCGGAGCCTGAGCCTAAGCGCGCCCATTCGCTAGCTTTACGTTCAAAATCTAATTCTTTAATCTTACCAATCTCGCTGCGCAGATCTAATAAGCATAAAGCCAAAGCACTCATGCCGCTAGCACTGCTGGCAATGCCGCTACTGTGGGGAAAACTATTATGAGTTTCAATCTTAAGCTTTTTACCTTCTAAGGGTCCTAACTCCTCTTTTATACGCTCGAGAAATTGTTGCACTTTCTCTTTAAACTCAGGCTTTAATTCACCGTCTAAGTAAAGGTCAAAGTCAATCCCAGCTTGGTCACTATCGCCTACAATGCTTACTGTAGTTTGGGTATAGCTTTGGCTGAGTGTAAAGCTAATGCTAGGGTTTGCGGGAATTTGATTCGCGTATTTCCCCCAGTATTTTACTAGAGCGATATTGGATGGACTGCGCCAAGTACTTTGCATAAGGCTAAATTATATTGCTCTAAACTGAATTAAAGGAGGAAGGTTCTACTATTTGTAACTATTCGCCTGCTTCTGCGCTTCTAGCGGCAGCGGAACGATCAATTTTCTTCACTAAGCCTTGTAATACTTTTCCAGGGCCTACCTCAATAAATTCGGAGGCACCATCGCTAAGCATATTTTGCACACTTTGCGTCCACTTAACGGGAGAAGTAAGTTGTTTGATGAGGTTATTTTTAATCTCTTCTGGGTCAGAAGTAGCCTTGGTACTCACATTTTGATAAACGGGGCAAATAGGCTTTTTAAATTCGGTGTTGGCAATGGCTTGGGCCAAGCGCTCTTCGGCGGGCTTCATTAAAGGAGAGTGGAAGGCACCACCTACAGGCAGCATTAAAGCTCTTTTAGCTCCGGCAGCTTTCATGTTTTCACAAGCTGTGCTTACGGCTTCTGTAGCGCCGGATATAACTAATTGGCCGGGACAATTATAGTTTGCTGCTACCACAATACCAGGGCTTTCTGCGCAAATACGTTCTACTTCTTCATCGGCTAAGCCTAATACGGCAGCCATGGTAGAAGGCTCTGCTTCACAAGCATCTTGCATTGCGAGAGCACGCTCACTTACTAGTTTAAGGCCATCTGCGAAAGCAAGAGTGCCATTAGCAACCAAAGCCGAAAGTTCGCCTAAGCTATGACCCGCTACCATATCGGGTTGGAAGTTATTTAGGGTTTTTGCTAAAATTACCGAGTGTAGAAAAATAGAAGGTTGGGTAACCTTGGTTTGCTTTAAATCTTCGGCCGTACCTTCAAACATAATGTCGGTAATGCGGAAGCCCAAAATGCTGTTGGCTTCCTCAAAAAGCTCTTTAGCTTGAGGGTAATTATCGTATAAATCTTTACCCATTCCGGTGAACTGAGCGCCTTGTCCGGGAAAAACGTATGCTTTCATAAAGTAATTTTTTGGTGGTTCTAATTTAAGGCTAATCTGCTGGTTTAGCGTTACTATTCGCCGAAGTATTCTACCGCGTTATTGATTGTTTCTTCGAGGCGAATGCGGTGTAATTTACAGTCGTGCTCGGCAATTGCGGGGGCGAGAATTTTCCAGATTTCTTCCGCTAAAACTTCGGTGCTGGTAAATTTACCCTGCATAAAGTCGACATCGTGGTTGAGGTTAGCGTGATCTAGTTTGTCGATTACCCGTTCTTGGATAATTTTTTTCAGGTCCACTAAATTCATAACGAAACCAGTATCGGGATTAATTTCTCCCTTGGCGGTAACTACTAAGGTGAAATTGTGGCCGTGGAAATTTTTATTGGCGCATTTGCCAAATACCGCATCGTTTTGCTCTACGGTCCAGTTGGGGTTGTATAGTTGATGAGCGGCACTAAAGCGCTCTTTTCTCTCAATATAAATCATAGCCTAGGGCGAAAATTTAGGCAAAGATAGTTAATGAAGCTTAGTATTATTCTGATGACGGTCGTGATCTCTTTTGGTTTTGAGATCCATTTTTTTATCGAAAGCGCTTTGCAAATCGGTCCCGGTTTGATTCGCTAAACAGAGCACTACAAATAGCACATCGGCTAGCTCTTCACCCAGGTCTTTGGCCTTATCACTTTCTTTCTCACTTTGTTCGCCGTAACGACGGGCAATGATGCGGGCTACTTCACCCACTTCTTCCGTTAACTGCGCCATATTGGTGAGTTCGTTAAAATAGCGCACCCCGTGGTTTTGAATCCACTCGTCTACTATCCCTTGAAGCGCTTTTATATCTGTTGCCATTTATTTTGCTTTTAAGAAGGACAAAGCTAGCAGAATTAATACTATCCGCTATGAGCCAGAGCCCATAAAAAAGCCCCGTCCTAAAGCTTGTGCAATAGTGACGGGGCTAATAAATTTTAATGTCCTTAATTGGAAAAATAAACCTGATCCACATAGACCGTGGCAGGACTAAAGTTTTGGGCGGCGTCTACCGCATTCCACATAGCGAAAGGAATACGAACATTGGCAAAATCCATTCCTACAAAGTCGCTGAAAGGGATGGTATACTCTACAAAACCATTACTGAGTGGGCTAGGACTATAGTTTTTAAGCATTACTGTCGCGCTGCCAGAAACCGCTTCAAGCTTAATTTCGGCATCGTCTAAACTAGCGGGTGCATTTAGAGAAAAACGCAAATTGCTAAAAGCGGAAAGATCTTTAGGGCTGTCTAGCTCAATGTAAGCGCCGCCCCAATTTCCTCCCGGGAAATCGTAAACTAGGCTTTCGCTGCCATCGATAGCGGTGTCGGAAAGGCGCAAGTTTGGTTCACCACCGGCACCATAAGGGGTAACACTTAAAGCACCGAAATCGCTAAAACCATCTTTAATAGCGGCATTGGCGATGCTCGGTTCAATAATGGGACCTAAGCGCTCTTCGTTGGTATCCAAAGGTGGTGCGCTCGGTATAGTTAAACCGTCGATAGAGTAGTAGCGCACGTAATCAACAAAAAGGCTCGATGGGAAAGGGGTAGTGGCGTCAGGGTCGCCAGGCCAGTAACCGCCCACGGCTAAGTTTAAAATCATGTAATGCGGGCGGAGAAATTCCTTCATATCGCCTTGTATTTGCTCTAAATAGACTGGGGTGCCATCTAAAGAAAATTGAATTTGAGAAGGTGTCCACTCTAAGCTGTAAACGTGGTAGTCGTCGCTGAAATTTGCGCCACCCACAGTGTGAGCTTTTTGCAGTTCCCCTTTTTTATTATCCGTTTTTACATAATGAAGCGTCGTAAACATAGTGTCTGGCGCGCGTCCTAACATTTCCATAATGTCAATTTCCCCACAGCCAGGCCAGTCAATTATGTCTCTGTTTTCACCTAACATCCACACGGCTGGCCAGAGGCCGTTTCCGGCAGGACCTTTGGCGCGCACATCAACTCTACCAAAGCGTAAGCTCTGTTTGCCCTTGGTGGTTAGTTTGCCCGAAGTATAATCATCGGCGCCAGATTTTAGGGCGGTGATGGCTAAAACCGAGTTTCCTTCATCCATAGAAATAAAGGAGTTGGTGACATCATTGGTATAGATCTGTTTTTCTTCATTGCCCCAACCGGCGGGTAAACCATAATCGGTACCATCGCCTGTTTCATAGACCCATTTACTGGCGTCTATGTTTTCTCCGTTAAACTCATCAGACCATACCAGAGTATAGCCTTCGGGGTCATTGTTATTTCCTCCATTCGGGCTCTGGGGATCATCATCTTTACAGCTGCTAAAAGCAATAATGCTAATGCCTATTCCTAGGTACAGTCCTTTCCTTTTCATGTTTGTGATTTTTAGGGTTCTCAAATGTAGTGTAGGAAGCTTAGAATAAAAAACCATTTTTGCAGGGTTGGGATCAACCCTGAAAATATTGAGCTTGGGATGAGATTGTGGAGTAGCGAGAACAATTCTTAAAAATTAATAGGCGAGACTTTATTGGTGACGCGAATTCAGCAACAAGAGCAGTAAACTCAAGAAGCGATAACTTTAAAACTACAATCGAGAAAATCGGTAACGAAATAAAAACTAACTATAATGCAATACAAAATGCCCCCGGATATTAGTAAATACTTTTCAATTCTTATTTTTTCAATGTTTCTTTTAAGCTGTAGTAACATAAATATAGATGGTCCACGATCGGATCAAAGCAATTACTTTGTTTTGGACACAATGTAGATGATGGAATGGATCAAACAGTAAAGGTGAAAAACTCGGACTGGGCTAAGGCAGAGGCTTATGCAAAAAATGAGAATGGAAACTCGCCAACCCAATCCTACAATAACTTCATATCAAGCAATGGTGGCGTAGCCGTTCCTACTGAAACAGATGGTGGGCCCATTCCGGATAAGGAAATGTTCCAGAAGTTTATGGAATTTAAGGCAAAAAATGAAGCAAAAGAGGTTGCTGCATTTTCTGTAAAAGGTGGGGATAATCATATCGTTCAACCATGGATTATTAACAAGCCAGACTGGTCAGAAAATAATAAATCTTTTGTTACTGGGTTTGCTTATAGTACGGATGATATTAATGGACAATATCACTCTCACCCCGGCTACTCTGGTGCTTCTAGCTGGCAAGATGCTAAATTTTCCACTCGCCAGGGCTTTCCAAGTTATTAAGTAGTCAATGATGGTATTTGGTATGAAGCAGATAACGATATTCCGTCAAGGTCAATACTTGAGCCTAGAAATACAAATCCACCAATGATAACTTATGGAGCTAAACTAAATAAAAGGCCATGAAGAAAATTTTTATAATTCTGTTTTTAATTTTGACAACCCATGCTAAATCACAAGGTTTTAATAAGTCATTGAAAGATAGCTTAAGTAGTATAATTCATAATGTTGTTGATTCTGGATCTAAAGAATTAAATAAATACCTAGTTTTTTTTGTGAAAGCTGAGAAAGATTCTATAAATGGAAATAATATGTGCTTTGTAGTATACCAGCTCCTTAATTCCTATGAATATGAAGCCGCAGTGGATGCTGAATATTATATTATGTGTGAAGGCTTGCCCATACTTCTTCTCAATAAATCAGTAATCTCCAATGATGTCATTGAAGACATAGGCTTTAAGCCAATGCATCCAGCAAAACATATTTCATTTGCGCAAAGATTATACCCTGAAACTCTTGGCGGAATACTAAGTCATTCCTCTTATAATTTTTTCTGTTTAAATATGATTGAATAGCATGTTTTAGCCTAGTTTAATTGCTGCGTCTGTATATGTCTCTATTTCTACTTACCACTACCGTAGGTTTCTCCTCATGTAGCTTTGATTTTTCGCGAGGATACGGAAAGTCCTGTTTGGCTTTAAATTTTGGATGTAGGTATCATTGTCATTAAATAGGTTGTTCTTTATGCCTTTATGCACTTTTTGGATGTTGTTGATCCGCTGTAAGGCTTCTTTACCTTAGGAGGCGCTTTAGCCTAGCCTTACCAGATCCTACAATCCAAGGCAACGCCAAAGGCTTGAACCATTTTGGCCACCATCTCAATAATGGGAAGGTTTTTATTGCGCTCATACTTCTAGAAGAACTTCCGATCGAGACCGATCAGGGTGGTCTTCTCACTTTCTTAAGCCATTGAGAAGCACCACAATGCACCCAAATGAAACAATTATATTGGTCTTGTTGCAGTCGCTATTCAGGGATTAGACTCATATGTTTTAGTCGCGAACTTAAATGAAGCTAGTTGCGATGAAATAGAAATCATTTACTTTTATCATCCCCGATTATTTAGGCTCAACAGAATTTGTAACAGATATGCGCGGTGAACCTTATCAACCTGTCCGCCGAAGCCTTGGCGAAGGAGCCAGCCTGCCGCGTGGGCAAGGGAATTACTATTACGGGGCAAGGTATTATGACCCGAAGATTAGTGTGTGGCTGAGTGTGGATCCGATTACTCAAAAATATTCCTCGCTATTGCTCCATACTTTTACTTGATAGTATTCTAAAATAAGAACTATAAAAAGCCATATTTCTCTTAATTGTTGATATATGTGCAAATAGAGTCACTTATTTGATTCTATTTTGTACTTTTAGCTCAAATTAAATGCTAGATGATTAGAGATATCTCCAAAGGTCAAGTTTTGGACCGTATACGTTTTGAAAACCCATGGTGGATAGATGGTAAAATTGAAGCTGATTACAATGAGATGCCACGTAGATTATACTTTGAGCTCTTTAAACCATTAGTAAAAGAGAGGGAAATTAGAAGAGCTGTAGTATTGATGGGGCCAAGAAGAGTGGGTAAAACAGTTATGCTCTACCACATGGTTCAAGAGCTAATCGAAAATGGGACAAATCCAAAAAAAATAATATTTGTAACGATTGAAAATCCTATTTATAATAATATCTCTCTTGAACAGCTTTTTAATTATTCAAAAGAAGCGACCGGCTTAACTGATAAAACGGATTGGCATATAATTTTTGATGAAATCCAATACTGCCGCGATTGGGAAGTACATTTAAAATCATTAGTAGATAGCTACCGGAAGGATAAATTTATTGTCTCGGGCTCTGCGGCAGCTGCCTTAAAATTTGCAAGTAATGAAAGTGGTGCGGGTCGATTTACGGATTTCTTACTCCCCCCACTTACCTTTAATGAATACATCTCTTTAAAAGGCTTAGACAGACTTATTAAGCCGATAAAACTAAAATGGAATGATAAACAAACGGAATTTTACTCGACCAGTCATCTAGCAGAGCTAAACAGACATTTTTTGGATTATATAAATTTTGGGGGCTATCCCGAAGTTATTCTATCAGAGAAAATTCAATCGAACCCAGGACGATATATTAGGCAAGATATTGTAGATAAAGTTATACTTCGAGACTTACCAAGCCTTTATGGAATAAGCGATACGAGGGAGTTATATTCTTTATTCACAACAATCGCATATAATAGTGGTGGTGAATTTTCTTTGGAAACTTTGAGTAAGCAATCGCAAGTACCTAAAAACACCTTAAAAAAGTATATTGAATATTTAGAGGCGGCTTTCCTAATTAAGCAAGTAAGAAGAATTGATCAAAGTGGTAAAAGGTTTAAACGAGATAACTTTTTTAAAATTTATCTGACTAATCCTTCCCTGCGAAGTGCATTATTTACGCCTATTACAGCTACTGATGAAATGATAGGAAACATGGTTGAGACAGCCATCTTTGCTCAATGGATGCATAGAGATTGGTTTACACCATACTACGCAAGATGGAGTAATGGTGAAGTGGATATGGTTGGATTAAGTGAGAATACATTAAAAGCTATCTGGGCGCTGGAAATCAAATGGTCTGACCGATATTTTGAGAAGCCAAAAGAATTAAAAAGCTTAATTAAATTCTGTACTGATAATAATATAAAGACACCTATTGTTACCTCAATAAGTAAAGAAGGGGAAGTGCAATATGCCGACGTTCACTTTCAATTTTTACCTTCATCAGCTTATGCTTATACAGTTGGGAAAAACACCCTAGACATTAAAATAAATAGATAACAATTTGCAACAATTTGTAAAAAGGATTAAAGCGATTCTTTACATTATCTGCTGTCTCATGCCTAAAACGAGGGTAAGATTTACTTCTTCATTATACTCAAAGGTAATTCGCTAGCATTTTTACCCTTGATGAAAATAGAAGTTTTGACGAGAACCGAGTTTTAAGTTCTAAAACCAAGAAGATTTGATGACATGCAAATGCGTGAAATCCATACTATGGGTATTCTTAAACCTTTGCCAAATTGTTATTAGTAGCTTATCCGGCCTCAATTAAGAGCTTGAAATTGATTTAATTGGAGTTCTTGAGCTCACCGTCGCGCGTTTCGATAGTGAAAAAAATAAAAGTCGTGGCCCTAGAGAGTTGGGAGCCGAAGAGCGCAGCGTTGAGTCCACAAATGCCTATAAAAAATTAAAAAGAAGTTTTTAAATAGCGACGGAGGAACAGAGTGACGAGCTCATGAACTCCTCTGAAAGAGGAATTGCGTTCGTAACTCTACCACTGAACTGGGCTATGGCAAATATTTTTTTGTCGAGAAATTGGAGCCTTGACTCTTTTAGTCTTTTTTTAGTAGACAGAATATAATCGAGCACATCATTATTTGTATGACCATACTGGGAACAGAATAATGAAATCCAACATCTATTCAGGTTTGGTAAATGTTAACAGTAATTCTACCATGAGCTTACCCATGGATCCTCCCACGGTATATGTAAACTCCTATTTTATTGCAACTCATTATTTAGAGACTGTAATGGCCAGTAAACACTATTACATGGGTGGTCAGAGAATAGCTACTAACTTAATAAGTTACGCCTTTGATCATGATAATCCAGAACTTGAATTAATCCAGGCACCAAACGAAACAGATACTGGCTATACTGCCTTAGGCACAGGTGCACCGCAAGATCTGATGGCAACTCTTGATTGTTTATATGGTGAGCCACAGAATTACACTACAGACTTTCTTTACCTACAAAGCATTGGTCAGGAAATGGAGTTTGTAGATTGCAATGCTACAGTAGGAGAGCCAGGTGAGGGAACTAGCTCACTTGAAGAGCCCCTTTGTGCTTGTGAGCAAAGTGTTTATTTTGCGAACTTAAATGAAGCTAATTGTGATGAATTAGAAATCATTTACTTTTATCACCCCGATTACCTAGGCTCAACAGAATTTATAACGGACATGCGCGGCGAACCTTATCAACCTGTCCGCCGAAGCCTTGGTGAAGGAGGATTTTTCTTAAATACACCCTGGTGTGAAAATTTAGAAAACCAGTATGCTAAAAGCTATACTAGCTTTAGCAGTCGCTTTAGGTTTAATGGTAAAGAATGGGATGAGGAGACTGGTAATTACTATTATGGAGCGAGGTATTATGATCCGAAGGTGAATGTTTGGCTAAGTGTGGATCCATTGGCACGGAAATACCCCGAGCTTTCTCCCTACACTTACGTGGCAAATAACCCTATCAACCTAGTTGATCCTGATGGTAGGGATATTTGGCGAGTTAAAAATGGCAGATTGACTCTTTATAAAAAGACCGGTGATAATTATAACGTTTTTCAAAACGCGAAGGGTACTGAGGTATTCCGAACAAATCAACAGGTAAACTGGAACAATCAGGATAGACCTATCAACGAAAATGTAAAGGATTATAAGCAGATAGTTGGGTTAATTGCTAATGATAGGACTTCTCAAAACCGTATGAAAGACCGAGCCAACGAAACTGGTTGGGATGACTCGCAGTTTTACAGTGCTGGTGAATTTGTAGATAGAATGAAGACCCAAGCAGAATCTCAAAAGAAGGCTGATGCTATTGGTCTTGGAAAGGATGCGGTCTTAACAGTTGTAGTTCCGGGAGGAGTACCTTTTTTAGACGATGCTGCACTGATTGAGCAATGGAATGAACTGATAAATAATGGAGAAACTATTCCTGAAACCATGATGCGAAATGGTCAGCAAGCCATTGATAATGGACAAAGTTTTTGGTCCGATTTAAAATATTCAGTAAAAAGCACAATTAATAATATTGAAAATGCGGTTAAAAACGGTAATGCGCCTTGGTAAGGTTTGTATTGTAATGTTTGCTCTCTCGGGCTGTAAAGTGCCTGATAGTAATAGTCAAGCTGATAATAAGGAGCAGACTAATTTATACCGAAAAGATACTGTTCCGGTAATTGGAAGTGAAGATGCTTTATTAGAGGTTGGCTTGCGAAATATAGCTACTGGTAAGAAGCATGGACTATGGTACAATTACGAGGGTAATAAGCTGGTGCGGATAGAAAGCTTTCAAGAAGGCATAGAGACTGGACCCATGGTGGAGTTTGCTACAGGTGATGATGGAAAAACCAGCGTTCTTGCATTAGCTTATATTCAAGATGGAAAATTTGCTGGCCCCAGTATTCACTTGAATGCAGATAGCATGATAAATTTTTATGATTACTATGCTAACGGCCGCTCGGTAAACTCTATGCTTATAGATGGAGAAGGTAAAGTTGAAGTGAAGTTGAGAGATAGCACCTATAAAGTAGGAAGCATTCCAATAAAAAAATAGAAAAGCCCAGCCAATGAAACTTCGAGCTATACCTACGATGAGTTTGGTCGGGTAACACAAGAGATACATTCTGATAGAGGCTCCACAAGTAGTTCTTATGATCTTACAGGTAATATTATTCAAGTTACCAATGCTGCATCAGAGAGTATTGACATGACCTATAATTACAATAGGTTAGTTGAAAAAGAGTACTCACGGACAGGAGACGCTAATAATGTAGTGTTTACTTATGGTAGTTTAGGTGATGGTAAAAATGGAGCAGGTAGGATCGTGAAGGTAGAGCAAGGGACGGACTTTATTATCCAAGATTTCACTTACGACTTTCTAGGGAATCTATTAGAGGAAAAGAAAAACATTAGGATTCCACAAGCAGGCCCGCAAGAGTTTATTACATCATTTAGATATGATACTTGGGGAAGAATACTAGATATGACTTACCCAGATAATGAAGTAGTAACCTATGGATATAATCAAACTGGTGATCTTATTACGATGGAAGGTGAAAGACCAGGTTATAGTGCTCATGATATTTTGAATTCCGCGTTGTATGATGGCTATGGAAATATGAGTTCGTATGAATACGGAAATCAAGCGAAAACTAATTTGACTTACCATAATAATACTAGACGACTGACAAATAGCGAGGTTCAGCTTTCCATTAATGGTGCGCCTCAAACCATGCTAGATAAATCTTTCCAATATAACGATATTGGAAATATTGATGAGATTACTAATAATGCCGTGCCAATTACAACCGCTAGTGGATTTCCAATCGGTGGCACGTATAAGTTAGAAGGAATTGAGTACAATCACCTGGGACAGCTTACTGAGGCACAATTAAAGTATGGCAGTACTAGCTCAGGATTAGGTAGTTTGAGCATAGATCAAACTATTACAACCGACTTTTATTCCGCTGGTAGATTGGCCACCAAGACCACCACTGATAACACCACAGGCTCAGGCGGGACAATTTTAAGTGATTTGGATTATAGCTATACAAACCCAGCCAAGAGCCATCAGGTTACGGCTGTGTCTGATCAAGGTGTTTCGAATATCTCAAAAGATTATAATTTCACTTATAATCAAATGGGTTCGGTTACGGAAGAAGCATATACCGTAGTCGATGGCGGTAATACGATCGTAGATCAAAAAACAAGTTACTGTTGGACTGAAGACCAAAAGTTAGCAGGTGTTTTAGTTGAGGACTTAATGACAGAATATAATCGAGCACATCATTATTTGTATGACCATACTGGGAACAGAATAATGAAATCCAACATCTATTCAGGTTTGGTAAATGTTAACAGTAATTCTACCATGAGCTTACCCATGGACCCTCCCACGGTCTATGTAAACTCTTATTTTATTGCAACTCATTATTTAGAGACTGTAATGGCCAGTAAACACTATTACATGGGTGGACAGCGAATAGCTACTAACCTAATAAGTTATGCCTTTGATCATGACAATCCAGAGCTTGAACTAATCCAAGCACCTAGTGAAACAGATATTGGATACACTGCCCTAAGCACAGGTGCACCACAAGATCTGATGGCAACTCTGGATTGTTTATATGGTGCGCCCCAAAATTACACAACAGACTTTCTGTACTTACAAAGCATAGGTCAGGAAATGGAGTTTGTAGATTGCAATGCTACAATAGGAGAGCCAGGTGAGGGCGGCGGAGGCACTGAGCCACTAGCAGATCCGCTTTGCCAATGCGAGCAAAGCACATATTTTGCAGGTTTAAATGAGTTTAATTGCGATGAATTAGAAATCATTTACTTTTATCATCCCGATTATTTGGGTTCAATAGAATTTGTAACAGACATGCGCGGTGAACCCTATCAATTTTTCTTAAATACACCTTGGGGTGAAAATTTGGAGAACCAGTTTGCCAAGAATTACACTTCTTTCTCTAGTAGATTCCGTTTTAATGGAAAAGAATGGGATGAGGAGACTGGGAATTATTATTACGGGGCCAGGTATTACGATCCGAAGATTAGTGTGTGGTTGAGTGTGGATCCAGAAGCAGCAAGAGATCCACAGATGACATCATACCATTTTGTTTATAACAATCCCTTAATATTTGTTGACCCAAATGGATTACATGGTTACGAGGTTAGTTCAAAGGGGGAAATAACACCAAGTCAATCAAGTCCTAATGAAGGGATGGATAAATTTGATGTGCTCTACGATCAGAATGGTAATAAGATACAATTGACCAGCAAAATTATTTCTAGTAAATTTGTAGGCACTGCCAATGAAGTCGACGATAAGGGAAATACCATACCAGCGAAGTATGATAGTTATGGAATAATAGACGGCCAAGAGGCAGAATCATTATATCGTTTTGTAGCCGAAGGAACTGATGTTGAATGGTCATTATTTGGATCATCTAATGCAGACGATTCGGACCCTTACTTCCAATTGTCTACTACCAGAGATAGAGACAGTGAAATTGGTGGAACTGCTTTCATAACAAATTTAGCTCAAACAACACATTTGAATGGAATAAAGGTTGATTTCCATAGCCACTCACATCCTTCTTTTAAAGGCGATTTTTTCCATCAAACTGATTATGAGGGGCCTTCAGGCTTTCATCATCTAGACAAACATTTTGGTGGTGGAGATGCCAAGTTTGCCAATAATATGAGTTCATGGTTTCCAAATGCAAGATTAAATATTTATAATAATAGGACTAATTCATATATTGAGTATGACGTCATGGGGAAGAAGTAGATATTTATATCTCTTACTTATTAGCAGTCTTCAATTGGGAGCTCAAAATATCATTGAGGAGGAGTTAGATTCCTTGACCACTGGTACCAAGGAATTGTTAAAATATGTGATAAATGATAATAGTGCGTCAGGGTTTAGGATTAGTGAAAACGCAATTTTTATTGTTCGGCTTACTCTCGTTAGAAAGGATTCTATAGAAATATCTGGCTTGCTTTTAAAAAACCATTTGCTTGGTCATTTGGTACCTGGAGTTCTGAATGACACTAATAATAGTGTCTTACATTATGATATTATCGACTCTGTAAAAGTTTTCTATTTGATTAAAAAGGCCCAATATTCTTCGGGTATTAGCCTAAAAGCATATATGAGAAATAAAAATGAAGAACTTTATATGGATTATTACGAGGCTAGGTTCAATAATTACCCAACTTATAACCCAGCAATTTATACTAAATATTTAGGACATCCGACCATTTATAGATCCGCCCTCTTTAAGTTTGGAAACTAAGGTTACTTTAACCGTGTCGAAAAGGAAAAAGAGCCAAACATGACGCAAGCATTGTGCTTATGTGAGAATAGTAAAACATTTTGATTTCTTAGTTGGGGCTTCACGATTCAGGTGCTCACTTAACCTTAATACTCCAAATGCAAACCCCAGCCTACTTGATAACTGTCATTTACTGCTACACCCTTGTTCATCCGATACCCCAACTTTCCTAAAAGAATGAACTGGTAAATACTAATAACAAAGCCTCTCGAGTAAAATTTTTCGACTAATGAAAGAGGAGTAATAAAGATGCACCTCAATGCACCCAAATGAAACAATTGTTTCAGTATAGTTTCAGTCAAATTTTTAAAGTCAATTCTAAAAAGCTAGAATATAGAGACTTATAAAATTATATTCGATTCTGCTCGGGGCTACAATTTCTCTCCCTAAACCCTATTCTTAGTATCAAGCCACAGACTAAAGGGCCCGTCGTTTACTAAGCTTACCGCCATATGGGCGCCAAATTGCCCGCTTTGTATTTTGTCCTCGCCCAGAATTTCCTTAAAGCGCTTAATGCATTTTTCGTACATCGCTTCCGCTTCAGCGGGAGCAGCTGCGTCGGTGAAGCTGGGACGGGTTCCTTTTTTTAAACGTGCTTGTAAGGTAAACTGACTCACCACTAAAACCTCTCCGGCAATGTCAGTCAGGGAAAGATCTACTAGGCCTTCGGCATTATCGAAAATGCGCAGCTTAACTATTTTTTGGACTAGCCACTCTAAGTCACTGTCATCATCTTCTTTGCCAATACCTAAAAGTAAACAAACACCTTGGTCAATCTTACCCACGCTTTTGTTATCTACTACTACAGAGGCTGAACTGCAACGTTGGATAAAGGCTTTCATTCGGCGCTGTTTAAAGAAGCACGAAACCATTCTAGTTTCTCAATTTCGCTGGTCATTTTTAAGCTATCGGGCAAACGAGAAAAACTACCATACATCGGGTTAGGCAATAGAATAAAGTGTTGCAGCATAGAATCGCGCAAGGCCTCGTTTATTTCGTCACTAAAATCGCCCAATTGATCGCCAATTAGTAAAATAATCTTGGCTTTTTCACTTGCCGCCGCTCTGCGTGCTGTTTTATCTGAACTATCCCTTTTTAAGAAGAGATGGGTCGAATCGGCCTGAGGAAGTTGATGCGCCTGCATATTGGCAAGAGTAGCGCCAAGGTTATCGGAGGAACGATTGGAAATGTAAAATATCTCAAGTCCCATAGAGTCAGCAAAATGTAAAAAACTTTTCGCGCCAGGAATTAAATCGGCTTGCGCTTCTTCTACCCAAGCGGTCCAAGTATCGGGTGTAAAGGCACCTCCTTTTTTTACCAAGCGCGCTTCGTAAGGACTGTTGTCTAAAACCGTTTCGTCTAAGTCTAAGACTACGGCAAGATTTGAGTCAGCGGCATATAGGCTGTGGTTCTCAACTAGTCTAGCTTTCGCCTCTGCGAAGCTTTGCTCTAGCAGCCAATGGGCTTCTGGCGATTTTTGGAGCCAAAGGGTACTCATTATTAAAGCATCGCTGCTGCGGCTTTCGCCTGATGGGTTCATAGTACTATTCTGGCAAGAGACCAGAGTAAGGGCACTAATTAGCGTAAATGTCTTTGCGAAAATGTTCTTCATCCTTATCTCCTTCTATAAAATTTAGATAGCTCTCATAGCGGGTAAAGGCTAGTCTGTTTTCTTCCACCGCCTTTTTTACCACACAACCGGGTTCATGCCGGTGCAAACAATTATGGAATTTACAGCCGCCTTTTAATGCAAATATTTCAGGGAAATAATCGCCAATTTCGCTGGGCTCCATATCTACTAAGCCAAAGCCTCTAATGCCGGGGGTGTCAATTATATATCCGCCGAAAGGCAAAGGATGCATCTCTGCAAAGGTGGTGGTGTGTTGACCTTGATTATGCGCCGCGGAAATTGCCTTGGTTCTTAAGTCAAGACTCGGGTCTAAAGCATTTACTAAACTGCTTTTGCCTACGCCACTGTGGCCGCTTAATAAAGTAATTTTACCCGCCATTAATTCTTTCAGTGCATCTATGCCAATGCCTTCTTTGGCTGAACTTTCTAAAACGCTATAGCCCGCTTGATTGTAAACTACGTTTAAAAACTCCAGCTCATCCGCCTGCTCTTCGCCGTAAAGGTCAATTTTGTTAAAGACTAAAATGAAGGGAATATCGTAAGCTTCGGCGCTAATGGCAAAGCGATCAATAAAGCTTAGAGTCGTTTTGGGGAAATCTAGCGTGGCAATAAGAATGGCCTGATCGATATTGGCGGCAATAATTTGCGTTTGCTTGGCGAGGTTAACCGATTTACGAATAATGTAATTCTTACGCTCCAATAGCTTGGTGATATTACCTTGTTTCACCTCACCTTCTTGCGATTCGAGCCAAACGCGATCGCCTACTGCTACTGGGTTTGTGCTTTTAATGCCTTTTAACCTTAGCTTGCCGCGGATGCGACATTGGTAAATGCCATCATCGGTGCTAACCGCATACCAACTGCCTGTAGATTTGATTACTATCCCTTCACCTTGCATTTTGCAAAGGTGCGCATTCTTAAGGCTTGAACAAAAGCTTTAACTTCGTCGCTCTAAAAAAATTACATGTCGATAAAGGTTGAGAATTTAACGAAGTTATACGGAGAGCAAAAAGCTTTGGATAATGTTAGTTTTTCTTTAGCAAAAGGAGAGATTGTTGGTTTCCTTGGTCCTAATGGTGCGGGTAAATCTACCATGATGAAAATACTTACGGGCTATATTCCTCCTACGGAGGGTGAGGCTTTTGTAGGCGGCTTAGACGTTCAGTCGGAGGGAATTGAAGTGCGTAAAAAAGTAGGCTACCTTCCCGAGCATAACCCGCTTTATTTAGAAATGTACGTAAAGGAATACCTGCTTTTTATTGCCGGTCTTTACGGAACGGATAAAAGTGCAGTGCCCAGCATCATTGAAAAAGTGGGCTTGGGGCCAGAAAAACATAAAAAATTAGGACAACTTTCCAAAGGCTTTCGTCAGCGTGCTGGTTTAGCAGCAGCCTTATTACACGAGCCGGAAGTTTTAATCCTCGATGAGCCTACCACCGGTTTAGATGTGAATCAATTGGTGGAAATCCGCCAGTTAATTAAAGAAGCGGGTCAAAATAAAACGGTAATGCTTAGTACCCACATTATGCAAGAGGTGGAGTATTTATGCGACCGCGTTATTATTATTAATAAGGGTAAAATTGTGGCCGATCGCTCTATTGCAGATCTGCAAAACCTGAAGCCCGAAGCGCAATATCAAGTGGAGTTTGATAAAGCTTTTACCAAAAGTGAACTACGCAAGATTGCGGGTATCAGTAAGATTGAAGAAAGTGGCAGTAATCGCTGGCTACTTGAAGCGAAAGCCACGGTAGATATGCGCGCCGCTATCTTCCAATTTGCCGTAGAAAATCAAGCGGCTGTTTTAGAAATGCAAAAACAGTCCCTTAGTCTAGAGGATATATTTAAAGAGCTGACGAATTAGTCGGCTCTTATTTTTTACGCATGTAAATTTCAACGGGAACGCCATTGAAGTTGAAGTGTTCGCGCAGTTTGTTTTCTAAAAAGCGCTTGTAAGGGTCTTTTACGTACTGTGGCAAGTTTGCGAAAAAGGCAAAAGCGGGCGATTTAGTCGGCAACTGCGTACAGAACTTAATCTTAATCACCTTACCCTTAGTGGAGGGCGGCGGATAAGCTTCCATTATCGGCAGCATCAACTCGTTTAGCTTACTGGTAGGGATTCGCTGGCAGCGCCTTTCGTAAACCGCTACAGCTTCTTCTACCGCTTTGTAAATACGTTGCTTAGAAAGTACCGACATGAAAATCACCGGAATATCGGTGAAAGGAGCGATACGCGATTGAATCATCTCTTTAAACTCCTTGGCGGTATTGGTCTCCTTTTCCATCAGATCCCACTTATTTACCAATACTACAATGCCTTTGCGGTTGCGCTCGGCTAAAGAGAATATGGCTAAATCTTGACCTTCAAAACCACGTTCTGCATCTACAATTATCAAACAGATGTCTGAATCTTCAATGGCACGCACGGAACGCAGTACTGAGTAGAACTCTAAGTTTTCATGCACTTTAGACTTTTTGCGAATACCAGCGGTATCCACCAAGATAAAGTCTTTGCCAAATAAATTATAGCGCGTATTAATCGCATCGCGCGTGGTACCCGCTACGTCGGTAACAATATTGCGCTCAATACCAGTAATAGCATTTATAAAAGATGACTTTCCCGCATTAGGTCGACCGATTACGGCGATTTTCGGAATGTCTAATTCTTCGTCTTCTTCTGCTTTGGGAAGTTTCTCAATCATCGCGTCAAGCAAGTCGCCTGTGCCGCTACCATTGTTAGCGGAAATATTGAAAACTTCCCCTAATCCTAAGCTGTAGAATTCGGCCGATTGAGTTTGGCGCATGGCATTATCTACCTTGTTGGCCACCACCATTATTAGCTTTTTAGAAGGGCGTAATAAGGCGGCTACTTCCTCATCCATTCCGGTAATACCATCGTCGGCATCTACTAAGAAAATGATAAGATTAGCCTCTTCGATAGCAATATTTACCTGCTTGCGAATTTCACCCTCAAATACATCATCAGATCCCATGATATAACCACCGGTATCGATAACTGAAAATTGGTGCCCAGCCCATTCTGCTTTACCGTAAAGCCTATCACGGGTTACCCCAGATACGGAATCTACAATGGCCGTGCGATTTTCAGTAAGTCGGTTGAATAAGGTTGATTTGCCCACATTGGGTCTTCCTACAATGGCGATGATGTTGCCCAAAACTCTAAATTTTTTGCAAAGATAGACTATTCACGCTAGCGGCAATTTTATTTATAGCCTGCTTACTTTTTGTCATTATGGGTGGCTAATTCACAGCTTTTGCCATCTAATTCGGTTTGCAAGGTGTAATGTTGAAAATTATATTTTTTCAAGGTTTTCTGAACCGCCGCTTTGCAGGCTTCCAATTCATTAAAGCTCTCGATGTTTTTAAGTACCAGGTGACTACTAAAAACGTGCTGTTCGCCTTCCAAGGACCAAATGTGGGTGTGGTGCAAAGACTGAATGGAATCTATAGCTAGAATTTCTTGCTCAATTTTTTTTAAGTCAATTTCCTTAGGAACGCCTTGCAGAAAAATAAAAAGTGTTTCCTTCAAACGACTGATGACTCCCCATAATATATAAGCGGTAATTAATAAAGATAGGGCGGGATCTAAGTAATGAATGTCATTAAACTTAAGAATAATAGCTACGATAAGTACAGCCATCCAGCCCAATAGATCTTCTAATAAATGCCAAGAAACTACTTTCTCATTTAGAGATTTCCCCTTACTGATTTTCCATGCGGCAAAGCCATTAACAAGTATTCCGAAAATGGCAAATACAATCATTCCATTGGCATCCGAATGCTGTGGCTCAAGGATGCGGCCCACCGCTTCATAGATCACAAAAATAGAACCGGCAATAAGGACAAGACTATTAATTAGGGCACCGAGAAGTGAAAAACGGGCATAGCCAAAGGAGAAATTACTGTTGGATTTTTGTTTAGACTTTTTGTCTAAATACCAAGCGGTACCCAAAGCGAGACTGTCGCCTAAATCGTGGACAGCATCTGAGATAATGGCAACACTATTAACATAATAGCCGCCAAAAAGCTCTAGAATAGTGAAGGCTAAATTAAGGAAAAAGGCAATCTTTAAATTTTCACCAGACTTACTATTACTGTGAATATGTCCCATGATCTTTCCTTTTAATTAGTCGCTCCTTAACAAGCGGCTTGACATTTCGTTGGATTTAAAAATAGTTGAATAAATCGAAGCACAAAAAATGCTTCTTTCTTTAATTGAAGCATCATCTTTTTAAAGTTCCATCCAGTGG
>Ga0306912_1000363_pt1 | contig 27628 bp, 23 predicted proteins | sample AntRauFillE10628_FD_190443 | JGI IMG/M metagenome (GOLD analysis project Ga0306912, IMG submission 190443) | Saline lake microbial communities from Rauer Islands, Antarctica - Metagenome Filla E10 #628 (v2) (version 2) | ecosystem: Environmental > Aquatic > Non-marine Saline and Alkaline >... | reverse complement strand
CCTGTGTTGGTGATTTAGCCCACGTTGGGGCTACCTTTAACTGATATCAGATAAGTCATGGTGAAGAGTCAATGTCGCTAACCCTTGTCAGTTAAAGCTTATCTTCGTAGCAACTACTTCTCTATTTTGCGGAAATTGAGATATTGGAATTCAAGCATGACTAATACTATCGAGGGGAATTTTGAACCTGAGGCTGTCCAAAAAGTATTTTACCCTTGAATCCGCTTTAATAATTTAGGAATTTTCTTCTGATTCACCCTATTTCCCCATAAGCGCTAACTTAAAATTGTTTGCGATAAAATTATCACTTCTAAAAATCTGAAACTGTCCAAAAAGGGCGCAAAATTGTTGGAATGCTATCCATTCCGTCATACCAGACCCCGTCCGCTCATTTTTTGAACGCGAAGTGATATCTCCTGACCATAACAACGATTGGAGATCCCGCATCTCCCGAAGGGATCCCGATGGGGTAGTGCGGGATGACGCACTTTTTGATAAGCTTCATTGTGAGATTTTTGTTAAAGTTAGCGCTTATGCCCTATTTCCCTCTATCTAATAGAGAGGTATTTAAAGTCTAAATTATTAAAGCTTAGCAACTTATTATGTTCCTTTTTGGACAGCCTCACGACGATTGAGCATTCAGCGAGTGCGCAGAGGTGGGTTTGTATGGGCAAGGTGTTTACTTTTGAACCAAAGACTCTGCCAAGACAAACATATTCTCCGATGGGCCGGAGGGCCACAAAAGCCGTCACCTGATTCCTTCGCTGGACATGTCTGAATCTGTCTCCTCTGAAAGAAGGAATTTCTCTGCTAACCCGCATTTGTTACAGACTAAAAATTAAGATGCAAGCTCATTGACAATTCCCCTCTTGAGAGGGAAAAAGGAGTTGAAAACGGCGGCATGCCGATTTTCAACCCGAGGGGTGTGTTTGTTAGGTCAAGAAGCTATTATAACCTGACAAAACAGATTAGAAACAAAAACCCTCAATAACTCAACAGTCTCTGCAGCTTCTCATTCAGTCTGAAGTTTGCCATGTACCCTTTTTCAAGCTCTTTACTGAATGGAATTGGGGTGTGAATTGATGAGCAACGAATGACCGGGGCGTCAAGATGCTTAAATAACCGTTCGGAAATACCGGCGGCAATTTCGCTCATAGGTCCCAATACCTCAGAGGCCTCTTCAAGCAGCAAGACACGATTCGTTTTCTGAACAGATGTTGCAATTGTCTCCCAGTCAATTGGTGAGAGTGAGCGAAGGTCGATAATTTCGATATGAACGCCATTATCCAATTGTTCATCAGCAGCTACTATCGCCCATTGCACGCCCATTCCAAATGTGATGATGGTGGCATCGGCTCCTTCAGTGACTACCCGCGCCGATTCAAGATTCACCAGTTCGCAATCGTCGGGCGTCACTTCTTTAATGCTTCGGTAGAGCTTTTTGTGCTCAAAAAAGAGCACGGGATTAGGATCGTGAAAAGCGCTGTAGAGCATATTCTGAAAATCAAAAACGGACGAGGGGACAAGAACCCGCATACCGGGCAGTGCCATAAACCAGCTTTCCGGCGATTGCGAGTGAAAAGGCCCCGCGCCGACACCGCCTCCATGCGGGGCCCGAATAGTGATATTCAGATCCGGCATCCATCGGTAGCTTCCTTTTGATAAATTGTTCACGATCTGGTTGAACCCACAGGTAATGAAATCGGCGAACTGCATTTCCACCACCGGCTTAAATCCTTCCATGGCAAGTCCTATGGCTGCCCCAATGGCTCCTGATTCAATGATGGGCGTGTTGCGAATCCGATCTTTGCCATACCGCTCATGAAATCCCTCAGAAACCTTAAATACACCACCATACTCGGCTATATCCTGCCCTAAAAGCAAGAATTGATCATCGTTATCGAACGCCTGTTTGTGGGCTAAATGAACGGCATCAATCGGTCGTTTTTCGGACGCTTCGTTTGACTCTTTTCCATTTAGTGAATGCGGTTTACCAAATGGTTTGAGTCCTGCTCGTTTCCGCTCTGCGGCTTCATCATAGACAGGCTCATCCGCATTCAAAGCTTTCTTTAAATCCGATTCAAACGATTCTCCAATTTCATTTCGAATGTTCTCAATCTCCGCATATTTGCTGATGATGCCTGCTTCAGCGAGCCAGTTCTCAAACTGAAGGACAGGATCTTTCGGTGCCCATTTTTCAAACTCATCATCCTCAACATAAAAGGTTCCTGATGCCTCTTCATGCCCCCGCATTCGAAATGTCTTAGCCTCTATCAGCACAGGTTTACCCTTCAGAGCCAGTTTTCGTGCTTTTTTGATGGATTGTGAGACCTCAAAATAGTTGTTTCCATCGATTAACATCCCCTCCAGCCCATACCCGTTGGCTCGGTCAACCAGATTGTCGCAAGCAAACTGCTCTGATATCGGAGTTGAGAGGCCATAGCCATTGTTTTCAATCACAAAAATGACCGGCAGTTTCCATACGCCAGCAAGGTTCAGCGCTTCATGAAAATCACCTTCACTGGTGGCGCCGTCACCACAAAAGCTTACAGCAATCTGATTGTTTCTGCGCAATTTGTTTGCAAGAGCAAGCCCATTGGCAACAGGCATGGTAGCAGCAAGGTGAGAGATCATACCAAAAATTTTGTGTTCCGGTATGCCAAAATGAAATGAGCGATCACGTCCACCGGTGAATCCATCAGCTTTTCCAAGAAGCTGGCAAAAAAGAGGGTAGAAGGGCACGCCACGCGTGGTAAACACTCCAAGATTGCGATGCATGGGCAGTATATAATCATTACTATCACTAGATGAGGCAACACCTACGGATATTGCCTCCTGACCAATACCCGAAAACCATTTACTGATTTTATTTTGCCGCAAGAGATTCAGCATTCGTTCTTCGATCAATCTGGGCAATAATAAATGTCGATATATTTCGAGAGCGGATGATTTGGAAATTTTTTTGTCTGATGATATCATAAACCCAAAATTAATGCGTATTTTTATCTTCTGAATTCTATTGGTTAAAAAAATGCTTATTGGCTGATTATTAATGTGATAGAATATAATCGCTATTTGTCAATAACAACTCTCTATTTATACTTATTCATTACCGTTAACAAAATTTTAAAATGGAAGCACTTGGCCGACAAATTCTTGTTGAATTTTATGATTGCAAAGAATCTACAATAAATGATGTTGAATACATCGAATCTTCGCTTATCAAGGCTACAGAAGCATCAAATGCTACGATTATTTCCCATAATTTTCACAAGTTCAGTCCATATGGCGTAAGCGGCGTTGTGGTGATTGCTGAATCACATGTGACTATACATACCTGGCCGGAATATAACTACGCAGCGGTGGATATCTTCACATGTGGTGATACAATTGATCCCTGGGTTATTCAGGAGCATCTCAAAGATTGTTTTGAGTCTAAGAATGTGTCAAGCATGGAGATGAAACGCGGTCTTTTCAAGGTGCCTCATGGCCAGCGTTTACTTTTCAAACCAGCTGCTACAAATCAAAATAGTTAAACCGTATTTTTTTCTTCTATGATGGTAAAAACCCCGAATATTTACAGCCTTGTGCGTGGCGCATCAGAAGGCCGTACCCGGCTCAACGCATTTGACAAAGCTCTTCTTCAGGCCGGAGTTGGCGACACTAATTTAATGAGAATGAGCAGTATTCTTCCTCCTGCAGCTGAAAAAGTACCCGTCGATTCTATTCAGTTCCCTAAAGGAGGGCTTGTTCCACTTGCATACGCTACGATTGACGGAAACACTCCTGGCCGGCTGATTTCGGCTGCGATTGCTGTAGGAATACCCGAAGATGACAGGGAGCCTGGTGTGATCATGGAGTTTGAAGATCATGCCGGCCTCACCACTGTTGAAGAAATTGTACGGCAAATGGTTGTAGACGGTTTTGAATACCGTAACCGAAAGCTGAAAGAGATCAAATCTTATGGAATTGAACATAAAATCGAGACATGTGGTGCAGTATTTGCCGCCGCTGTGCTTTGGTATAAATAGGATTGATTTGCAGGCCTTTTTACTGCTACACTGACATTTCAAACACTTATTTCTGATAATAAAATGCCGCTACAGTACAACGAGTTTTACAATGAACAAACTGGCCTGACAATTGGCCTGAAAAAACTTCTTTTTTCCAAGCAATCAGATTATCAGCTGGTAGAGGTATATGAAACTGATACCTGGGGAAATCTGATGACCATCGACGGAATGGTGATGTTGAGTGAACGCGACGAATTTGTCTATCACGAGATGTTGAGTCATGTGGGTATGTTTACTCATCCAAATCCGCAGCGTGTACTGATTATTGGCGGCGGAGATGGCGGCACAGCCCGCGAGGTGATGAAGCACCCGTCTGTTGAGCATGTGGACATGGTTGAAATTGATAAAACCGTTGTGGTTGCTTCCAGAGAATATTTGCCGAAGGTGGGAGATTTTGAGAACCCTAAACTGAACGTCCTGTATGAGGATGGCATTGCATTTATCAAAAATGTAACCGAGCCGTATGACGTGGTTATCATTGACGGATCGGATCCGGTGGGGCCTGCTGAAGGACTCTTTGAAAAAGAATTTTATGAACTCTGCTACAAAGCACTTGCTGAAGACGGGGTTTTGACTGCTCAAACTGAAAGTCCGTGGGTGGTATCGTATCACTCCAGTATGAAAAAGGTATTTCACGCAATTGATGATCTTTTCCCCGTTTCTAAAATGTATTTGAGTTTTATTCCGTTATATCCGGCAGGAATGTGGTCAATGGCTTGCGCCTCGAAAAGCGAAAACCCATTGAGTGATAGCGTAAGCAAACGCATCAAAAATGGAATCGATCACATCAAACCGCTTAATTACTATAACGCCGACCTGCATAAGGGCTCTTTTGCGCTTCCCAATTTTGTGTCTGATGTGATTGCGCGCTGAACCTGAATTGACGGGAAAGCATAGCCTCTCATTATGCGTGAAGCATTACGACGATTATGTTTACAGTTTTTCCTGCTCCTGCCGGGCACCGTTCTTGCGCAGGTGCAGGAGGTTTACGTCTATTCTACACAGTCGGAGCGTGAATTTAAGCTTCCAACTGATATTGTTACTGCTATCCGATCAGATCAAAACGAATCGTCTTTTGCGTCAGTTGCAGAGCGGTGGCTGGTAAATGAAGCCTACCTGGACGCGACTGTGGATTCTATCTCTTCCAACAGGGATCTCATTGAAATCTTCGTTCATGAAGGATGCAAATATTCACTCAGTGATCTCACCATAGCAAATAAACAAACAATTGAATCTGCGGTTGGTATTGTCAGTTTTGATGAATCAACTTACTTTGGCCGGGCTTTTACAGAAGAGCTCATTCGCGATATCTCCGACAACTGGCTGGCAGAGTTTGAACGATTCGGCTATTACCTGGCAGAATTCAGAATTTTATCAGTCGTCAAGAATAGCAATCGGTTTACCGTTGACATTAGGGCAGATCTGATGCCGGGTGAAAAGATTCAGGTTGAAGGCGTTCGATTCAATGGAGTTCAGCGAAATTCGCCAGACTACCTCAGGCGCGTAGCTGGTATAGCTGATGGTGAAACACTGTCGCCTGCCCTTCTGGAGCGCGGGCGGCAAAACCTGATCAACTCCGGCCTGTTTGAAGAGGTAGGTGAGGGAGAACTGATTTTTGTGGATGACACGCCGGTTGTACTTTATGAGGTCTCAGAGCAGCAGCTAAACTATTTTGACGGGCTGATAGGGTACCAGCCTGATCCTATTGGATCGGCTACAATTGCGGGATATGGAGACATTTTGCTGCGAAACACCATTGCAGATGGTAATGTAATTGACCTTAGGTATGAGCAGCTGCAGCCACTGGTTTCAAAGCTAAATGTGTCGGCCGAACAGCAGTTCCTGGGCGGGCTTCCGCTTCAGGTCGGGGCCGGCCTGAATTTTACCCAGCAGGACTCATCCTACCTTGTCCGTGATTTCAAATTAAGCGGTGGATATCGTCTGCTTCCGGGGTTTATAATAACAGGCACCGTTCGGGCTGAGCGCAGTTCGGTTACAGAATCTGGCGTGTCAACAGAAGCAATTGATTCCCGGGCAAACTTCTATGGAATCGGGTTTAACCTTCGCAACATCAATCGCTATCGGGTGCCAACCCGGGGTTATGAAAGCATGGTTATGCTGGAACGTGGTCGACGCTTTATAAACGATGAACGATTTCAATCGGAGACCGGCCGCTCATTTAGTCAAACCATTTTTCGAACAATGATTCGAGGCTACATCCCGGTAGGAAGCAGGCAGGTACTGGCACCAATGGTATCGACTTTGTTCCTGGAGAGTCCTCACTATCTTGTCACAGACCTGTTTCGGTTTGGCGGAGCAGAATCACTTCGGGGTTTTCGAGAAGACCAGTTTCGGGGTTCCTCCGTTGTTTGGGGAGAACTAGAGGGGCGATATATGCTTCAACAAAACTCCTACTTGTTCCTTTTTGGCGCGTACGGTTTTTACGAGAGACCTCAGCTGATCAACGAGGAGAGTGACGATCTGGCTTTTAAAGACAGACTAACATCACTCGGGTTTGGCCTGGCATTTCAGTCAACACTTGGCATCATTAAGTTTTCATACGCGGTTTCACCAAATGAAAACCTTGCGAACGGAAACATACACGTTGGAATAAGAGCCGGGCTGTGATGTTTGGCAGAAAATCACTTCTGCAGACAGTGGAGGCAACCTGTTGTTTACGACTGAAGAATAGAATGAATAATTCAATCGCGCTTAGGATCTGAATATCGCTGCTGAAATGTCATTAGAAGATGATCTGCGGAAAAGATCAGGATTGTCAGCAGGCCAATAACGCTGATGCTGAAGAGGGGCTGCCAGATTACAAACCCTCCGATGGTTCCAAGAACTCCACCCAGGTACTGGATTGTCAACAGCTGCTCGTTTGTAACGCCTTTAATGAGCTGTTCAAGTTTTGTCTCGTCATACGCCCGAAGATTCTCCTCAACAATCTGCTTTACATTCAGCTGGTGAATAAGCTTATCAAGGATCTCTGTTATCACCTCGTCAATGGCTTCTCCACTCTCTTCAAACAGTCCCGGAATTTTGTTCAGGTAGATATCCAGATGTTCAAATTCAGATGAAATTCGCTCCGGAAGATTCTGAAGAGCATCATCAACCAGCTCACCGATTTGTCGTCCCCTAAAAAACGTATAGGCTTTGAGTGCTGCGCGGTCGAGCGGTTTATTCTCGATGGACTGTTCAACTTCGTCAGTCACCGCTTCTGTAACCCTGTTCCTGAACTGTGGATCCGTTACAAGCTGTCTGAGTATCGATTGAAGCCATAGCTTGAGATCCTGGCGAAATGCTTCATCCTGTATGCCCTCGCCGATTGAAGAGAGTGCTTTTCTTCTGTAGTGAGAAATTGACCCCGACGCTGCCAGTTTTTTACGGATAAGCTCCGGGTTGATGAGATCACTTGAGACAGAATGGGAAAGCCGCCTGGCAATACGATCTTTATGAGCCGGAATAAGCCCGTGCCCCAGAAGCGGACGCTTTTCAAGCGGATGAAAAAGCATCATAATTGCAATGCGGTTGGTCAGAAATCCAATCAAACCACTCACAGAAAGTATTTTCAGTACCCCGGTAAATTCAAGCGTGAAGCCCCAGAACGAAAGTGTTGTCCCGTTGAAATCCCAGTAGAAAGAGAACGCAAACAACAGGGCCAATAGCCATGGAATAGGGCGCAAATACGTTAATATGGCCGATTTTTCAATATCGGGAGGTCTGTGATCCTGAGACGCTTCTTCTCCGCCTGGTAAATCAACCCGGATATATTTTTTAATAATCTCAAGCAGTGACTTATGGGGCTGCCCGTTGTTATGTTCAGATGATGTCATTGAGGCTATTTTTTAATTCTTGCAGCGCTGCCTAAGACGATAGAATGTGGCGTATTGTTTCATCGCTTAACGCCTGATTATCAGCAACAGAATGCAAGTTAGTTAAGATTGTTGAAAACCTTTTACCGAATTCCAGCATGGACAAAATTATGGGTCCCGGGGTTACGTCGCCCTGGTCATTAACTACAATTCTGTTTGATGTGATCGCATCATCAACAAAACTGCCAAAACCGGATGGTCGCAGTACGCCCAGCTTGCAAAGATGATTGCCAAGTTCAGATACCGTAAGAAATGGCTGAACCGTAATGCGGGATGCTTCTACTAATGCCGTTGAGTTAAAACGTACGTCACAGGCCGGTTGCTTATAGGATGATGCCGCCGGATCAGGCATCTTTATGCAGTTCAATGTATGACTGTAGATCAGCCGATATGCGCGGCCAATATCTGCCGGAAGATGAGTTTCAACCCATTGTGGTGAAAGTTTAAAGTTTACCGGCCGGATAGCATCATGCGCTTCATCGGGTGACAATTCTTCTTGAAGTGTGACCGGCATGAATTCGTTAATACTCCGTTTTTCGATCCATTGCTGCTGCATGACACGCCACGTGTCAGAGAAAAACGACCGGTGTTCTGTTCTTGGATATGTAATGAGTCCCTCGCCGGTTTTTGGGTCTGTGGCTTCAAACGTTTTTTGCAGTAGATCTTGTGCAGCTGAGTATGATCCGCCCACTGAGGATTGCTGCAGACTCGCTACAATATCGAATGTGGATAACGGGGATGAGGTTATCCATCCGACCTCTGTGGATGGATCTATCTCGATTTTCTGGTTTCTCTCGGTGGTCAGCGAGGACTCACTTTGGAATACCTGACTGTTATCTGTTCGGAAGGTTAATGTCTCTATAGGTTCACTGAACAGCGCAATTAAACCAGCATCTTTGATAGAGATGTTGGGGTGAACATCAAACCAGAGATGGCGGATTTTGAATCGGTTTTGCAGTCTCGATAGAAGTGCTGTGAAATCAGTTCTTGCTGCATCATGTAATAACTGCAGCAGAGCGCTTCGGCTCACAGAAGTGAGGTGCCCGCGAAGAATAGCCGACTGTTTTAGCTCTTTGTGGATTGCCCAGGCAATAAAATCCCCGGATGGATCACTGTCTGTGGCAACAATTATCTTAACGGCATACCGTGCTTCTCGTCGCAGCTCATTACGCAGGTCCAGTTTTTCCTTATTTGCTTTTTTCCCAAGCTTTCCGGTCGCTGAATCATATGTTGGTGTCCACAGAAAACCACCGGTGGCAAGGACTGAAACGTTTTCCGGAGCTACATTCTGAAGACGTTTTGCGAGTACGGGAGATTCGACAATCAGCAGAGTGTATTCAGTAACCTGATCACTCAAGGAGAAAGAATTTGCAGGTAGTGGTCTTCAAGTGACGTCATTTTTTCTTTATCGGTATCGCTTTGATCATTGTATCCCACAAGATGAAGCAGACCATGTACGATTATACGGAGGAACTCAGTTTTCGGAGTGGAGTCAAATTCTTCGCTTTGTTCGGCGATCCTTGGAGCGCAGCAGTAGAGCGTGCCTTCAATAGATTGGTTAGAGCTGTCATCATCAAGCCTGAAACTGATGATATCGGTGACATAGTCACGATTCAGGTACTCAGAATTGATGTCAATGATGCCGGCTTCATCGGTAAAAACAAGTTCAACAGAATGAAAATGAACTGACTCCCTCTTCTCAACATGCTTGAGAATAGAATTAACATCAGATTCCTTAAACGGAAGGACGTGCCCTGAAGGATTAAAAATCTCCAGGGTTGACTGCGATTCGCTGTTCTCCGGTTCAGGAAATTTCGTCATCATCAAATGTGAAATTGTCTAATCCCTCGGTCTCGGTGAGGGAGAGGGCAACACCGCACATCATTAAATCTTCTGGCAGTTCAGTGAAGTCACCTTTCAGCACCTCATCCCCAACATTGGCATAAAGACTGCATCCGGCAGTTTCCTCAATTATGAGGCCGGAGGTGAGGCCTTTTTGCTTTCCAAAAAAGGTTACCTGTTTCAGCATTTTGCTGGCAATGAACGCGGTACAGTTGTGAAGCTGCATGAACGTTCCACCGGAATAAACGGAAACCATATTCATCCGTTTATCATCGATTTCGATCCCAAGATGGATCTCCAGGGCCAGTTTGAGGTTTTCCTCTTTGTTGAATATTTCGAAGCGAAACATATCATCACCGATCGACTTGGGTTTTGTACCCAGTACATCGGCTATTTCTGCTACATTTTCATTTGTGAAGTCGTGAATCATACCGATCATTCAAAGTTATACGCGTGTGCTCGTTATTATATGCGATAAGCCAATATAAGGTGCCCGCATGAAAGATTAAATTCCGAGGCCAAATCTGTTTACTTCATTTTGGCTGGCTTCTGCACTGTCAGGTAGCTGCAGACGGCCCTGAGTAATATCGTTGACCTGCAATGCTAATTCTTCTGCCATTTTTTGTTCATTACTTTCATAGAAAATGTGCTGCAGAATTGTAAGTCTGCTTACGGTAAAGCTTAATTCCTGAACCAGGTTTTCCCTGCTTTGAGATTTGGCATTAAGCTGGCGCTGATACGTCTGATAAAGATCCATATCTGCATTTGCCCGGGCTCGCTGAGCACGTTCATCAAGTTCAGAAACTTCCCGTTCCAGTACATTCAGATCTTTGACATCATAGGTAAGTTTATGTTTTAAACGATCTGATGCAAGCTCTGAAAGATCCACAGCCGCTTCATTTTCATCAACTCTCAGGTAGCGGTAGGCGTAGAGTACCGGAATTGTCCAGTCGTTTTCAATTTTTCTGAACGGAATCTTCTCCTCACCAAATGCCAGCCATTCTGCTGCCTTTTCCGGTTCACCCTGGCGAATGTAAGAGTCAGCAAGCTGTGTAAATCCGTAGCGATAGTTGCTCAACATGCGCCTGATATTTTCATCAAAGTAGACATCAGGATTATTCCACTCTGTGAATTTAAAGTTACTCAGACGTTCAGCATGAACCTCCGGATTGATATACCCGAACTGTCCTGTATTAGTCCGCTTTTTGGGGACAACACGAAACGCTTTTCCTTCAAATTGGAAGTAATCCTGAAGATTAAGCTGTCCGTCTGCTGCTACCGTATTTGCAAAGTATATCGGTCTCAGCCATTTGTTTTCCCTGAGCATTTCAAGGACAATAACATCCTGTGCCTGTAAATAATAGCGCATATTTCCCTGCTGATCACGTCCGGCTGCACGCCCTTCGTAGTACCAGGAGACTTCATCATCCAGTTCTTCTACGGGCAGTGAATACGGCACCGCAGATTTTATCTGGTTCTCAAACATTGGTGATACCGGCTCGCCAATTGTTTCGAGCGACTGCCCGGAGTACGCATTATTTAGTAATTGCTTATCTACAGGAATAGTTATCTGTTCAGGATCGTAAATCTCAAACTGTGTGGTCAACTCTTCAATCTCTGCATCAGTCAGGCTAATGGGCAGAGGCAGAGATTCATGTGTCTGCCGGTCACGCATCTGTTTGATGTACCAGTCAGTATTCAAAAGACTCAGGTTTACTACCCGAACATCAGTTCGAACACCTTCAACCTCCTGCAGATACCAAAGTGGAAACGTATCGTTGTCTCCGTTGGTGAACAGAAGCGCATTTTCTTCAACGGAGTTGAGAAGATTATAGGCGTAGTCCCTTGCGATATAACGGTTGCTTCTGTCGTTGCTTGGATAGTTTTGATAGCCCATCCAAAGCGGAACGGAAGCCATCATAAGAGCCATCACGCCGTAAGATACCACCTTTTGATCCGTAACGGCTTTTTTAACAAGTTCAACTATTGCAGTAGCCCCGATACCAATCCAAATTGAGAACGCAAAGAAGGATCCTGCATAGGCATAATCCCGTTCCCTGGGTTCAAACGGTGTTTGATTAAGGTAGAAAATGATGGCGAGACCTGTTAGAAAGAAGAGTGCAAGTACACTTAACCCGTGCTTCCAGTCTTTTTGAAAGTGATAGATCATCCCGATCAAACCCAGTATGAAGGGGAAAAAGAAATAGTATGAGTTTGCCGGATTATCTTTATGCCGGCTATCAGTTAATCCGGCATACCAATTGGCATCCTGAATATCAGATTCACGACCTATAAAATTCCAGTTGAAATAGCGCAGGTACATATGATTGACCTGATATCCCCAGAAAAAATCCCAGTCACTTTCGAAGTTGCTGTAATACTGTAAATGACGCCCCTGCCCGGAATGGCGTCGCGGAAAAAGCTCCTCCTCATTTCGGTCGATATTTCCGGTTCTGTTATTGTAGGTATAGCCCGTAAGAAGGGGAGACGTACCATATTGATCACGGCTCAGATATTTCACAAATTCAGTAAGTGTGGACGGATCGTTCTGGTCGATGGCAGGATTCGCTTGAGATCGGATCAGAATTAATGCATAGCTCGAGTACCCGACCATGATCATCATGTAGGAAAGCAGAATAATGTTTAGATAGCGCTTACCGGTTGTATGGGTGTAGTAAATGCCATAAATAAGCGCCCCCAGTATGATGGCGATGTAGGTATATGGGCCAATCAAACCATAGGTAGAACCGGAAATCTGGTTTGCAATATTTGGCAAATTGATAATCGTTATCGGGTAGAGGGTAAAAAATGCGGCTACTGAAGCAGCCACCGCAATCAAGAATGTTTTGATGGAGAACTCATAAATTCTGAAATAAATAATCAGTGCTATGAAAAAGATCGCCAGCAGGTTGAGCAGATGAACTCCGATTCCAATCCCAAAAATGTAGGAGATCAGGATAATCCAGCGTTCAGAGTACTCATTCTTATATTCATCCGACCACCGAAGGACAGCCCAGACAACTAACGCTGTAAGCATAGTTGATGATGCATACATCTCGGCTTCAACTGCGTTAAACCAGTGCGTATGGCTGAACATAAGAGTAAATGCGCCTAAAAGTGCGCCTCCGTAACTCCCGATTTTATCTGACAGATCCACATCATCAAGAGAGCCGCGAAACATTTCAATTAAACGGATAGTTATCAGGTAGAGCAACATGATGGTAAAAGCTGAAGCAACTACACTGATCATATTAATGCTCCAGGCTACATACCCGGCAGGCATAAACATCGAAAAAAGACGGCCGACGAGCGCAAAAAATGGGGATCCCGGCGGGTGGGCCACCTGGAGTGTGTGAGATACGGCGATGTATTCGGACGGATCCCAAAACGGAGCAGTTGGAGCAACAGTCAGCGTATAGACAATTAACGCCGTTATCCAGGCGAATATGGCAAAAAAGATGTTGCGTGTTCGGTGTTGCTCAAAGATAGATGCAATATCCATTTAATTACTGATCTTTAGAATTTCTTGGTCATTACATGTGATCGTACAATCAGATATCGTAACGTTCACTTATTATAGTAAGATGTTTTCCAAACTTGGCGGAGATTGTGCAAAAGATACCTAATCAGATATTGAATGCACAATAAAATATAGAACTGAACTGAGTGTAGTTAATATCCTGAAACACTGCCGTTCCCCCTCGGGTCGGCTGCCGCTGTTCGGTTACCATCGTCATCAATGACGATTATGTGTGTTCGTGCAAGAGTGGACACAACCCGAATGGAATGCCCCTTTTGGTTGAGGTTTTTTTGAACGTCGTCAGGCAGTGAGAATCGCTCAACGACTATCTGATCAGGCATCCACTGATGGTGAAACCGAGGTGATGATATGGCCTCTGTAGCATTCATGCCATAGAGAAGTTCATTCATAATGTCTTGAAACACAGCGGTGATGATTGTTGGTCCTCCGCTGCCGCCGGCTACCATTTTCAGTTGGCCATCGCGGGTGACAATGGTGGGGCTCATGCTGCTTAACATACGTTTATTGGGTTTCACTGAGTTTGCCTCAGCTCCAATTAATCCGAACATATTTGGCACTCCGGGCTTGGCAGAAAAATCATCCATTTCGTTATTCATCAGAAAGCCCGCTCCGTCAACAGCCACATGACTACCGTAAGAACCATTCAGGGTCGTGGTGATGGCGACTGCATTACCGTCAGCATCCACAACCGAGAAATGAGTAGTCTCATTACTTTCTGCAAATCCTGAAATCTGTCCGTGACTAATCTCACTACTTGGCGTGGCGCTTTCGGGATCGTAATCAGAAAATCGATCGATATTGTAGCCTTCTGAGAGAAGCGTGTCTATTGGCATAGATACAAAATCAGGGTCGCCCAGGAAGTAATTGCGATCAGCGAATGCGCGACGGAAGGCTTCACTCAGCAGATGGATATACTGAGAGGAATTAACACCAGTTGAATCTGGATTGATACCGTCGATCATGGAGAGTACCTGACTCATCACGACTCCTCCGCTGCTCGGAGGCGGCATCATAAAAAGTTCATGGCCCTTAAATTCTGCACGCGTAGGGTTTCGCCACACACTTTCATAGTTTCTGAGATCCCGAAGCGTCATCCGCCCTCCCTGACGCTGCTGTTCATCAATGATGAGCCGTGCGGTATAACCGGAGTAAAATCCATCGCGACCACGGAGAGCAATCCGCTCAAGTGTTTCTGCCAGGTCAGTTTGAATGAGAATCTGGCCTTCTCTCCAGAGTGCGCCGTCAGCCCTGAGAAATATTTTTTCTGATCCTTCAAATTTTGAGAATTGATCACGATTACTGTTCAGCCCTTCAGCATGAGAATAGGTCAGTTGAAATCCCTCACGCGCTAAACGTATAGCCGGCTCAAGTATGACTTCAAGAGGCAGCGTTCCGTGCCGTTCAAGGGCGCTGATCATACCATCTACAGTTCCGGGAACACCTGACGCAAGACCGCCTGTTCGGCTCAATTCAGGCACATACGTTCCATTTTCGTCCAAAAACATATCTTCCGTTGCCCTGGAAGGCGCTTTCTCCCTGAAATCGAGAGCTTTGATCTCTCCGTTTGCAAGGCGAAGCATCATAAATCCGCCGCCCCCGATATTCCCGGCCCTTGGCAGGGTTACCGCGAGTGCAAATTGGACGGCTATGGCTGCATCTATTGCATTTCCTCCTTTCTGAAGAGTTTCTATGCCTGCCTGGGTGGCATATGCATCAGCCGAAGAGATAACGGCATTTTTATAAGGTATAGGGTCAGCCACCTGGGCTCGGCTATCCGGCACAAAAAGAAAAGAAGTAAAGAAAAATAGAAATAGTAACAAGGTATGATTTATTGTGATTCTACTCATAGTAATTGAAATGGGATAAGATTGTAGGTCTGGATTTTGTGACTACTTTTAAACAGAATTGTCGGATTGTGTTCCTCTAAATATCAGGCACGCGGATGAAACTCTTTATGAACCTGGTGCAAAAGTGATCGATCCACATGTGTATATATTTCAGTGGTCATAATGGAGCTGTGCCCAAGCATTTCCTGTACAGCTCTCAGATCGGCACCTCCTTCAAGCAAATGAGTTGCAAATGAGTGCCGAAAAATATGCGGATAGACATTCTTTTCAATGTCTGCTTTCCCGGCATATTTATTTACAATATTCCAGATGCTCATCCTGCTCAAGGGACCGCCGCGCTGATTTAAAAAAAGTTTATTCTTGGATTTTGAGCGGTCTACTTTACTCATGAACTGCCCTCTTGCCGCTTCAATATAATGCTCAATGGACGTTTGTGCATGCTCCCCTACAGGAACCAGCCGTTCCTTGTTTCCTTTGCCGATGACCCGAATAAAGCCGATCTCAAAAAACAGGTTGTCACGTTCAAGTCCGGTCAATTCGCTAACGCGTATGCCGGTTGCATACAGTGTTTCCAGAATGGCGGCATCACGAATTCCGGCATTGGTCGTACGGTCAGCCTGTTCGATGATCGCCAGAACCTCGTCGGCAGTCAACACTTCCGGAAGATTCTCAGCTTTTTTTGGCAGGTCCACAAGTTCAGCCGGGTTAGCCTCCGCCATGTTTTCAACAACGGCAAATTCGTGGAAACTCCGGATACTGGAGATATTCCTGGCAATGGTAGAAGGGGAGAGTTCAAGTGCTGCTAAATCCTCTAAAAAATTTTCAATGTGCTGGAGCGAAACACCGCCAAGGTCAGAAAGTTTGCACTCGCGGGCAAGAAATGACAGGTATCGCCTGAGGTCGTGTTCATAGGAGAGGGTAGAGTTCTCCGAGAGGCCTTTTTCCACCTTCACAAACTGCATGTAACGTTTAAGCTCCTGATTAAAAGCCATCAGGAGTCAATTTGTTTTTGATCTTCAGATTTCTGGTGCTCTTGATTTTTGTCTTGATTCACATCCTCTTTCTTTTGATCATTTGCACCATTCTCCTGCTGCCGGTCTGCCGGGCGATTAGTTTGATCAGCGCCTGTTTGCTGTTCTTTTTTACGGGCCATTTTTTTCGATTTCAACTCTTTATCATCGGGGTACTCTACGCGGCTGTGATAGACACCTACGAGAATACTTAGAAACGTCTCTTTAATGATCTGAATGTGTCGGAATGTAAGTGGGCAATTATCCAGTTGCCGCTCGCTGATATGATCGTCAGTAATGCGGTCAATAAGTGTTTCAAGCTTATTATAGTTTGGGTTTTTCATGGCGCGTGAGGCGGCCTCAACACTGTCGGCCAGCAGAAGAACTCCCTGCTCCTTAGTAAACGGGGTGGGGCCGTCATACCTGAAATCCTCTTCTGGTATTTCCACCTCTTTTTCCGCATTTTTTTGAGCTTTGCTGTAGAAGAACCGAATCAGGCTGGTGCCGTGATGTGTTCTGATGAAGTCAACAACCAGCTCCGGGATGTTATTTTTGCGGGCCATTTTCGCTCCGTCGCTCACGTGCGCTTTGATGATAAGAGCGCTCATTTTTGCCTTCAGCTTATCGTGGTCGTTCCCATTGCTTTGATTTTCAATAAAGTAGCTGGGTTTTACCATCTTGCCGATATCATGATACATGGCGCCCACGCGGCAGAGCAGAGCGTTGGCTTCAATTGCGGAAGCGGCTGCCTCTGCGAGATTTGCAACCTGTAAACTGTGATGAAACGAACCGGGAGCTTTGTTCATCAGGTCTTTCATTAATGGCTGGTTCGTATCGCTCAGCTCAAGCAGTGTAAAATCAGTGGTAACCTTAAAGGTTTTCTCGATGATGAGAATCAGCGGGTATGTAAAAAGGATAAAAACTGAGTTAATGGCAACAGCTAACGTCGTGTCCAGAAACTGATCCCATCCTGCAAACCGGGCAAGCGTAAACCCACCGAGTACCAGCACGTAGCTTGCAAATACAATAAACGGTGTGGATAAAAAGAACTGAGACCGATTTTTGATATCGCGTACTGAAAAAATACCGAGACTGCATGCGGTAATCGTGGCCACCAGGTATTCAAAGTTATTGTCATGCATTAACGCTGTAATAATGGCCAGCGTTATAGTTGCCATCAACCCAACGCGTGAATCGAAAATAATAGTGAGAATAATCGGTGCAATCGCAATCGGAATGATCAGGCTGTTTACATCATCAAAATGGTATATAATAGCGCTTGAAACACTCAGAAGCGTAAGAATCAGAAACACCATCAGGAAGCTGGATATATCATTAAAGATCTTCTTACGGTAAAGGTACACATAGTAAAGAAACAGAATGGTTACCAAAATGACCACCAATGATTCACCCACTCGCCGCATTAACTGCTCAAACTCAGTTGCTGTGGTTGAACGTGCCTGAGCGAGGCTCATCAGTTTGTTTTCCTGCCCGGGCGTAACAATATCACCGCGTCGAATGATTACTTCACCATTCGTAACAACACCCTTGGTACGGGAAATTGAGCTGAGATTTTCACTAAGAGCAGTTTGTGAATCTTCTTCGTCGTAAATCCAGTTGGACAGCAGTACCTGGTCTAATACCTGCAGTGCTATGCGAGCAACATCTGTGCTAAATTGGGTTTTGAGCTGATCTTCAGCGTATTCCAAAGCTTCATAATAATCTCGTACGCGACTTATCGGGAGCGTTCGCTCTGTCAGATCTCTAAGGTTCCGAATCGTAATCTCATCACCCTCAATCTCCTCTTTTTGAATATCTATGACGCCCGTATTATAAATCTGAGTAATCAGGCGGTCGAGAACGGACCTGAAATCTTCGAGAATAGACTGGCCTTCAGGCAGGGTTTCAAGGCGAAAATTGGCATAGTAATTTAACAGTACAGTCCAGTTTTCATCTGATAGCTCGATATTTGAGAATTTTTTTTCCTGCTCAAAACGAATGCTGTCATTTCTTGCTGTGGCCTCATTATTTATTTTAGAACGCTGCCACTGAACGTATGTATCTATGACAGGCTGAAGATTCCTGTATGTTGAATCGAGTGCTGTTTGCGTCGAATTTCGAACGGAATGGTCAATGTGAAAAATAGAAGGGGTTTGCCGGCGGATGTTCTGCTGTTCTTCTTCAATCTCCGCATCAGACTTCATCAGTGAATACGTATACGGAGCAGTTAAATCGTCGGCTCTCCAGGGTTCGCCGACTGAAAAATTCGCAATTGGCTGGTATATAACTTCAGGAAGTGAATAAAGAACTATCCCTAAAAAGCCGATGATAATGAGCACACGATAGACAATTTTTCGTCTCTCTTCAGCTTCAAACTCCTCTTTCTTCTTTTTTTCGCCGATATTGGGAGCACCTTCCGCCTTTTTTCTGCCCAATCCTAACGTATCAAGTATCTTCATCTAAGGTAATACAAGTGAACAATTCATCTATCGTACAATAACAACGAATATAATATTAGTAATGATACCAAAATATTTGGCTCAATATTGAATCCTTTGTAATTATTCAGACTTAGGGCCTAACATACTCTTTAACGTCTGTTCATCAATAACCGATATTCCAAGTTTTTGTGCTTTTGTAAGTTTGCTTCCAGCCGATTCACCGGCAAGCAGGTAATCAGTATTGCTGCTTACTGACGATGTAGTTTTCCCACCATGCAATTCGATCAAATCAGAAGCCTCTTTACGTGTTAATGTAGGCAGGGATCCGGTGAGTACAAACGTTTTACCCACGAGCGAAGATGACTGCTGCTGACCTTCCTCCGCCTCAAACGTAAGCCCGGCATTTTTAAGCGCGTTAACGATCTCCAGGTTTTTTGAAAGACTGAAATACGAGGTCACGGATTCGGCAATTTTTGGACCGATAGCATCGACCTCCTCCAGTTCTTCACCGCTCGCTTTCATGAGTTTTTCGAGGGTCTGGAATGCTGCTGATAGATCTTTGGCGACTGTTTTCCCAACAAAACGGATCCCAATTGCATAGAGAACCCTGTGGAACGGCTGCTGTTTGCTGGCCGTTATTGCATCGATCAGATTTTGCGCACTTTTTTCCGCCATTCGCTCGAGTGGGAGAATATCGTCAGTACAGAGTGTATAAAGGTCAGAGTAAGAGGATATTAGTCCGGCGTCAACCAGCTGATCGACTACCGCCTCACCAAGACCTTCAATATCCATGGCGTCACGGGAGGCAAAGTGAATAATACGCTCACGAACCTGAGGCGGACACTCCTGATTTACACAGCGCCACTTCACTTCACCCTCAAATTTTACCAGCGGTTCACCGCAGGCAGGACAGTTTTCCGGCATTTTAAACGGTTCAGGACGGTTCTCACGATCAGGATTTACAACAGACAGTACCTGAGGAATAATTTCCCCGGCTTTTTCAACAACCACTGTATCGCCGGGGCGGATGTCTTTCCGGAGTATTTCATCCTCGTTATGGAGAGACGCGCGCTTTACGGTAGTTCCTGCAAGTTCGACGGCCTTCAGTTCCGCTACGGGTGTAATACTTCCAAGCCGTCCCACCTGAAGCGTGATAGATTCCAGTATTGTCGTGGCCTGATCGGCTTCAAACTTGTAAGAAATCGCCCACCGGGGAGCTTTTGACGTATTTCCAAGCCTGTCTCTGAATTTCTCTTCGTTTACCTTTACCACAACGCCGTCTGTTGCATAGGGGAGCTGGTGGCGCAGATCGTCCCACTTCTCAACAATATCAAGCACTTCGTCGATTGTATGGCATATTTCAAAATGCTCGCACACGGAAAACCCGAGATCCCTGAGCAGGTTCATCTTGGATTCCTGAGTTCGCTCAACGTCAGACTCTTCTAAAATCAGATCAAAAATAAATAGGCGAATCGGCCGGCGAGCAACTTCCCTGGGATCCTGCATTTTAAGCGATCCCGCCGTGCTGTTCCGGGGATTTGCAAAAGGTTGCAGCCCATTCTCTTCACGAAAGTCATTCAGGCGGACAAACGCCTCTTTTTCCATGTAGGCTTCACCGCGAACCTCGAGAACTGCCGGCGCATCGTCTCTCAGGTTGAGAGGCACATCACTAATGGTCCGAATGTTTTGGGTGATGTCATCTCCGCGTTCACCGTCACCGCGCGTTGCGCCAAGCTGGAGCTTGTGATCTTCATACCTGAGCCGGACAGCGGCCCCATCGAATTTCAGTTCAACCGCATATGTAAAGGATTCGTCGTCCATGCGATCCCTGACCCGTCGATCAAAATCACGTAGGTCTTCTGCATTATAGGTATTATCGAGACTGAGAAGCGGGACAGGGTGCGTTACGGTAGGAAATTGTGATGAAGGCTGGCCGCCTACACGCAGGGTTGGGCTGTCCCTGGTTTGTAAATCGTATTCTTCTTCAAGATCCCTGAGTTCTTTCAGGGCTTTATCAAAATCGCGATCACTTATAAATGGTTTCGCTTCATCATAATAGGCACGGTTAGCTCGCTCCAGAAGATCACGAAGCTCCGCAATCCGTTCCTGCACTTTTTGAGTGGTCATGGTCGGTAAATAAGTCTGAATCTTTTATGGAAATGATGGGCGAGCAATAAGCGAATCAGGCTCAGCCACACCCTCGGGCAGTTCAAATGGTACAGGCGTTGCCCAGCTTGGATCAGTATCAAACATACTTCGCGTCAGTTCCACAGCACTCTCTTCAGGGTTATAATGCTGGCCTCGAAAGTTGTCAATGCGGTTGCCGTTCAGGAATAGCAGCATGTTGGAGTAACTTCCTGCTACACGAATGGAGTCGGTAAATTCAAAATTATAAGCTACTCCCTGAGTCAGCCAGTAGGGGTCGATGCGAGGTTTTAAATCACTCCAAACCCGTACGGGATCCAGGCGGCCGGTTGCGGCATATACTGTTAAGTAGAGTGTATCACTAAGCGCTACGTTTGCCTCTTCGGCAGATTCAGGGGCGATATCTTCTGAAAGGTTGAGTGTCAGATTCCGATTTGGAGTCTCTTCCTGCATATTTGTTACGGGAGGTTCAACCGGGGCATCTTCTTCAGACGAAAATAAACCAAACTGGGAAATAAGCACTGCCGCCGCGATAATCAGAAGAATTAACACGCCGGCACTGATAATCCATACAGGTGGTTGTGTTCGTCGCTTCTTAAATCCTTTACCCATGCCAGCCCAGTCGATCGTCCTTACGTCAGGTTCCGGAGGTGCTTTGGAGGTGCGTACTGATGACGATGACGAAGTTTTTGGTTTAGATCCTTCGTCACTGCCACCAAACGTGAAAGAGGGAGATCGCTTCTTCTTTTTTGATGATGGATCCTTATCATTCTCTTCTGTCTTTTCTTTGGTGTTTTTTATTTCAGGTTTGTCGTCTCTGAGTTCCGGAAAATTTTTGAGTAAAAGGTCAGTATAGTTGCCCAGTTCTTCCTGATCGAGCGCCTGGGCCATCAGTTCGTTATCAAGTTTCAGCGCGCGGCCGAAGGTTCTCACAAAACTACGGATATACGTATTAATCTCTTTGGAGTCACTGAATATAGATCCGTCTTCAATCGACTCAAGCGTGCCTAACGGTAGCTTAGTAGCGTTTTGAATGTCTTCAAGAGTGTATTCTAAATGTTTACGAATTTGCTGGAGGTCACGTCCTAAGGATGGCATGCGCAGATTTTTTATTGATAATACAGTGCACTAAATCTAATTAAATATACGCCTATCTAAAAGCTACAGATAATATCTAATATCTCTGATATTGGAACATCAGTATTTGAAGGCGCCGACCATAAATCTGAGTTAGTGTTTGATTCATAGAGATAATATATTTTTTTCACAGAAGAAGTCTTTGCAAAGTCTTCTGGGAGTTGGATACAATACAAACATTTAGAGTTGATAATTAGTACAATGAATCACAAATTAATTTTGTGGTATCGTTCATATAAAACGAATGGGAGAAGAGAATATGAAAAAAAATATTCATAAACTGATTGTTCCTGTTGCTGATTTGGTGTTTCCACCAGTTTGCGCATGCTGTGGTCAGAGATTAATCGACCGACAACACATGATTTGTGAGGAGTGTTTGAATGCACGATTTGAGAAGGTAAACTACTCTCAGGATACTATCTTACCTAACTCAGTATCTTTTAACCTATCGCTTTGGAGGTTTGATAAATACGGTTATCTGCAGAACTTGCTACACAAACTAAAATATGATCATTGTACCGGCATTGGGGTGCAGCTCGGATACGAGGCCGGCCGGCATTTAATGGCTTCTGGTATTATTCAGAATGCTGAAGATTGGGCGCTTCTTGCAGTACCTCTGCATAAAAAGCGATATCGTAAGCGCGGGTATAATCAGTCCGAAAAAATTGCAAAAGGTGTTGCTGATTCTGCCGGCATCAGTCTGATAACAGAGGGTTTTGTCAGGCGCATAAAAATTACAAAAACTCAAACCGGGCTGAACAGCGACGAACGAACATCAAATATTTCAGGCGCTTTCGAAGTAACTCAGCCCTCAACGTTAGGGGACAAGCAAACGTTGCTGGTTGATGATGTATTCACCACAGGGGCAACCACCTTTGAACTGGCACAAACTATATACGAGCTTACGGGCCGTCCCTGCGGTATCCTCACGATTGCAAAGGCTTGATTCTGTGATTATTCAGGATTTGACTTATCTTTAAGGCTATGTTTAGAAGCAGCTCCCACAAAATTAACATTTTAGAATCGCAGGTATCTACAATATCATCATCAGGGCACTGGTTTTTTGCCACCCGTAAAACGGTTGAGGAATATGTGCCCGGTTTATTGAAGAAGTATAGCTTTGAAGCGTTAATACGAAAATCCATTACTTGGATTAATAGTGCGGACTCTCTCGGGATGATTCTTTATTTCATACTGGCGTATATTGTCAGTCCATGGCTTGCCGCCGGAATTACCCTGGTTTTTCATGTATGGTGGTACTTTAGCAAAAGTGCTTTTGTGTCTGTCTCCCTCACGCCGGCGCTATCGTTTTTGAATCACGAATTTGTACAGCTTTTCATAGCCGGAGTCGTTCTCAGCCTTATGGGGATGAACGGAATGTATCTGGCGCTTGGTTTCGGCATCCTGTTTTTCTTTCTGTTTAAAATTGGGCTGATGCGGCGATTTTGGGATATGATTGATAAAAAAAGGAAAGGTGATCGTCTGCCATTAAACGATCGTGCTCTTAAAATGCTGTTAGTACGTTATTCAATGAAAGAAAATATTGCACCCGGTGATGTTCAGCGTCTTGAAGAACATGTGCAGGAAGCGGTAATAAAATTTAATAGCAAAAAGAAAAAATGAAGTTTACACGTCTTTTTCTGGTACGCCACGGAGAAACTGAATACAATAAAAAAGGAATGATGCAGGGGCGGGGTATTGATGCTCCGCTAAATGACACCGGGCATCGGCAGGCTCAGCTGATAGCTGAAAATCTTGAATCTGAAGGTCCTGATGTGATCGTATCCAGCGGTATGATCCGCGCTATTGAAACAGCCCGGCCGCTGTCTGAAAAACTATCGAAACCAATTCACTCCTTTAGCGAACTGGACGAGATGAATTTCGGTGATTTTGAAGGACAAAAATCCAGCAATATTCAGAAAGAGCTGAAGCAGCTGCATGATACCTGGGCAAAAGGCGAAGTTAATGTCCCTATTCCGGGCGGTGAATCTCCGGTTGAAGTTTACGAACGGGCTGATGGTCGGATAAGAACTTTGCTGAATGAAGGAAGTAATGAAACGAAGGTATTCTTTCTTCACGGTCGCCTTATACGCATTCTGCTCTCAAAATGGCTGGGGTACGGCCTCCAAAACATGCATAAAATTGAACATCAAAATGGAGCGATAAATCATATTCTGAAAAACCATGCCAGCTTTAATGTCGTATATCTGAATAAAATTGATCACCTCAGAGAATTATTATAACATGAGCTTTTGAATGGTAATTGATCGTGCAGGGTTAAACTATTGGTATTAAACAATAAATTAGATTTGATGTAATGAGTGAGAAAGTTCGAAATATGTTTGCTGACATAGCTGATGATTATGATCGCATCAACAGCATTTTGTCGTTTGGAATACATAGTTTATGGCGTAATAGAACGGTTCAGATGAGCCGCGCAAAACCTGGTGACCGCGTGCTGGATTGTGCCACCGGTACAGGCGATCTGGCGTTTGAATTCAAGAAAACCGTGGGACACACAGGCTCCGTAATGGGAACTGACTTTTGCAAGGAGATGATTGAACACGCTCCGGGAAAAGCTGACAAGAAGAAACTGGTCGTCGAGTTTGAAGTGGCTGACGCGATGAACCTCCCATACGATGATAACAGGTTTGATGTGGCCAGTATCGCGTTCGGAATTCGAAATGTCGATGATCCCCTGAAATGCCTTCAGGAGATGGCACGAGTCGTTAAACAAGGTGGCACTGTAGTGGTTCTGGAATTTGGCCAGCCTGACGGAATTGTGAAATATCCCTATCAGTTTTACAGTAAATATGTGATGCCCACCGTGGGTGGTTGGATCAGCGGAAACAGGGACGCGTATACCTATCTCCCTGAAACCAGCGCAAAATTTCCAGCAGGCCTCGCTTTTCTGAATTTGATGGAAGAGTCCGGCAAGTTCTCTAAGAAAGAATCGGAAAGCCTGACCGGTGGAATCGCCTATGTGTATGTGGGTACCGTGAAAGATAATTAGTATATTGTCCGACTTGCAGTAAGCTGCATAGAACCTTGATAATAAATCATCGGTTTTTGTGGAATTAAAATCTCTGTTACAGCCCCAGTAATTCTATCAATATAATTCTCACTGTCACTTACACTTGAAATAAAATAAGGTACGTTCTCATGAACATTCAGGAAATCAAAAATTACATCCCCCACCGCTACCCATTTTTACTTGTTGACAGGGTGCTTGAAATCGAGGAGAAGCGTATTGTCACTTTAAAAAATGTGACGGTGAATGAGGAGTTTTTTAACGGCCATTTTCCGGGAACACCAATCATGCCGGGCGTACTTCAGGTAGAGGCGATGGCACAAAGCGGTTGCCTGATGCTCATGAACAGCTCATTGATCGAGGATCCTGAAAAAGTCCTTATCGTTTTTACGGGAATTAATAATGCTAAATTCCGCAAATCAGTTGTACCCGGTGATCAGCTTAAAATGGAAATTGAGATTGCTAACCAGAGACGCAATTTTATTAACATGAAAGGCAAAGCAACGGTTGATGGGAAAGTTGTTTGTGAACTGGACGCATCATCTGCAATAGTCCCGAGGGAGAATTCATGAGCACGGAAAAAAGATCCAGCCGTCAGGATAAAGTAACGACGCAGACGGTCGTTAAAATGAAGCAGGAGCAAGAGAAAATAAGTATGCTCACGGCCTACGATTATACCATGGCCGGAATCGTAGACGCTGCCGGAATTGATGTTATACTCGTAGGGGATTCCGCAAGCAATGTAATGGCTGGATTCGACACAACAGTACCAATGACGCTCGACCATATGATTTATCATACCTCCTGCGTGGTGCGTGGCGTAGAGAGAGCTCTTGTGATTGCCGATCTTCCATTTATGAGCTATCAGGTGACGGCAAAAGAAGCATTGATTAGTGCCGGCCGGATGATGAAAGAAGCCGGTGCTCATGCTGTTAAACTTGAGGGGGGAAAAGTAATAACTAAAACGGTTAAAAAAATTGTTGATGCGGGTATTCCTGTTATGGGGCATCTTGGCCTCACGCCGCAAAGCATCTATAAGTTTGGCTCCTATAAAGTGAGAGCCAAAGAGGAAGAGGAGGCCGACCAGCTGCTTGAGGATGCAAAAAAACTTGAAAAAGCTGGCGTTTTCTCCATTGTTTTGGAAAAAATCCCATCTCCGCTTGCTGAAAAAGTAACGGCCGAACTGTCGATCCCGACTATTGGCATAGGTGCCGGTCCGCACTGCGATGGACAGGTATTGGTCACGCATGATATGTTGGGCCTGAATAAAGATTTCAGCCCTCGTTTTCTCCGCCGGTATGCCGATTTGCACAGCGAAATGACACACGCTGTACAAAAATACATCAATGACGTGAAAGAGAGTGACTTTCCTAACGAAAATGAACGCTATAATTAAAGTTGAAGAATTGAATGACAGTAAAGAAGCAGCCGCTGATACTTGTTTGTAATGATGATGGTATTTTTTCCAAAGGTATAAAAGCTCTGGCAGACGTAGCCGCAGAGTTTGGTGACGTTCAGGTTGTAGCACCTGACCGTCAGCAAAGTGCAGTGGGTCACGCGATTACCGTTACCACACCTCTTCGGGCTCAGGAGTTTACTTTAGACGGAAGATTTAAAGGTATGTCGGTTAACGGCACTCCGGCTGACTGCATCAAACTGGCACACAATCAGCTTTTGGATCGAAAACCTGATCTTGTGGTAAGCGGGATTAATCATGGGAGTAATGCAGGTATCAATATTATCTATTCAGGAACCGTGAGCGCCGCCACAGAGGGAACCGTATTAGGATACCCGTCGATTGCATTTTCATGTACAGATTTTGATGAAGATGCTGACCTCTCCGGATCCCAGGATGCTGCCCGAAAGGTCATTCGCTTTGTACTGGAAAACGGACTTGAAAAAGGCGTGACACTAAATTTGAATGCACCGTCCGGACCGCTGAAAGGAATCAAATGGGCGCATCAGGCAAAGAGCAGATATGTTGAAGAATTCGAAGGGCGGGTAGATCCAAATAACAGGGATTACTACTGGATGACCGGAAAATTTGAACTTCTCGAAAAAAGTGGTGGCACGGATATCGATGCTATTGAGAACGGTTATGCATCCCTTACACCCATTCAATACGACTTAACAGCCAGAGATCTACTTGAAAAAATGAAAGATGTGGAACTGTAAGCAGCACAAAACCATCACCAACCACTAAACTTTACAATAAGCTATATCCCTCAACCTCAACCTCAACCTCAACCTACAACCCGTTATCTTTCAAATTCTCCACCAGATCAAGCCAGAAGTGTTCCACATATTTTTTCCTTTCTTTACTGACCTGAAGATCCAGCTGTTCCATATGGCTGATGGGTGCTGTTTGAAGATGTTGTCCCCAGCTTGCACTTTCTACGGACACAAATGAGTCGTTTAGACCTTCCTGGTTAAAAATGTGCATATTTTGATAGCGGTAGATCGGGTTCAGGGGTTGATTCGTTCCCCGGCCTACAGCCGCACTGAAAGAAAAATAGGGCACGTCTTTGTGATTCGGAACTGAAGGGTTGAATTCATGAATCACATAGTCACGCGTCAACTGTTCAACAGCAGCCACCGCGTTACTTTTCGCATTTGGGAAAATACTCTCGCCAAACCAATCGAAGACCTCTCCAAGTTTGTCCCGGAGAATACCGGGTGTTGTCAG
>Ga0306912_1000360_pt1 | contig 27721 bp, 23 predicted proteins | sample AntRauFillE10628_FD_190443 | JGI IMG/M metagenome (GOLD analysis project Ga0306912, IMG submission 190443) | Saline lake microbial communities from Rauer Islands, Antarctica - Metagenome Filla E10 #628 (v2) (version 2) | ecosystem: Environmental > Aquatic > Non-marine Saline and Alkaline >... | reverse complement strand
TAAGGAATCAATCAATTTTCTATGCGACTTTTCTACCTCCTACTGCAATTAATGAATTGAAGCCTAAACCTGGGGACCTTTTTACAATATCAAAGTGGAAATTAATAGATAGAAATACTCAAATACATGTTTACCCTATCTTTGAAAAACAGAAAACAGATTTGTACAAAAAGTTAAAAAATGCAGGGATTGCTGAATTTGACGAAGGAGCTGAACTAAGTATCCTTTACGAGGATGTATAAAAAGACAAAGCGAAGGATGAGAGAAGGGTGATTTATGGTATTCAGAAATTTATTTCGGAATGTTTTTTCTTTAGAAGTAAATGAGAATAACACTTCACGATATTTATTTACTGCAGCTATTGCTGACAAAATATTTCATCAAAATTTTGATGGTGCTATCGAAGCAATCACTTATCCGAGTATTCATGATTCTACAGGAGTAAAAAATATCGCGATTAAGCCTCATATACTTCACCAAAAATATAGACTTGATTCAGTTCGTGAGTATGAATTGGTTACTAATCCGAATGGAGAACCAGCTTCCTACAGTAATGGATGTACTTCAAAATTTATTGGAGGGAATATCATTTGGCAGTAAAAGAAACGTATAACCAGCGCATTAAGTGGGACGTGCCTCGCCGTTGGCTGCCGGTTTCGATTTTGTCAGTTCCATAGTACATTTCAAAACAACTTCAGCGCTTTTTTGCACGCCCCTTATGCGCAATGTCGTTAAGTGGCTCAACAAAACTTCTCTCCTTTCGTTGGTCTGTAAGTACATTGTAATTATATTGGGTTATCAATACACACAACAATCGAAGCCATGAAAACAAAAATAATTCGTATTGGGAATTCCCAGGGAGTTCGAATTCCAAAACCTCTGATTGAAGAAAGTGGAATTACCGAAGAAATCGAGATGATTCTCAGAGACAATGAGATTGTTCTTCGCTCTGCTGAAACTATTCGAAAGGATTGGGTGGGACGCGTCTTTCGAAAAAATGGCTGATCAAGGTGATGATGATTTATTGGATCAAAGAGAGATTGAAAAACCTTCAGACTGGGATGAAACTGAGTGGACATGGTAAAAGGGAATCCGATCCTGAGGTTTGAGGTTCATCTGATTTCGCTTGATCCTGCAAAAGGATCTGAAATCAGGAAAACTCGTCCCTGCCTTGTCATTTCCCCCGATGAAATGAATAAGCATATCAGAACGATCATCATCGAACCAATGACGTCCACAATCAAAAATTATCCAACGCGCGTTACGACTACATTTCAAGGCAAATAAGGGCAAGTAGTTTTAGATCAAATTCGTACAGTAGATAAAAACCGTTTGATCAAAAAACTTGGCTCAATTAGTAGTGTGGCCGAAGAGAAAGTACTCAGTGTGTTGCAAGAAATATTTGCTCAGTAGATTCGACCACTTAACCAGCGTTTCAACACGGACTTGGCCGTTTATTGTCAATTGTGAAGATTTTTCAGAGTTGTAACATTTCCGTCATTTTATCACTTTGGTAGATGGAAATGGCTAAGCCGGTTAAGAGCCGACCCTTCCCGACTGGCGATCTTGCCCGGATGAGACCTCCCTGAAGTTGTACCTGCCAGCGATCTTGACCGGCATTGGCCCTTATCCGGGGCAACGCCAGGGGAAACCTACGCCCAAAATCCTACTATGCCAGTACACATGACCTGCCGAATCTCTGAAATACTACCGATCCGCCAACAACCAGGCGTGATGACCATCTGGAAACCTGTCCGATGGCTAAAAAGCAACAGCCCGAAGCCACCGTGGGCGCGCTGCCGAAAGATTCTAGCCCTATTCAATTCTCATAGCTCATAACACCGCTATACGGCTTCGTTCAACAAGATTGTATCCGAAATGCTCCCGGTATTTTGAACCTACGCTCAGCGTATCTATATTTTTAGCACTTCGGATACAATCCTTAATGTTATGGTCCCATGCATTCATTAAACCGCCTTTTTATCCAGAGTTCATACAGTCCTTATTTTTCATTACATTTTATAAATAATTAAGAATTGGCTCGTTTACAGAAATATGATTGATTCGAGCAAAACAGTTTTTAAGCCCTATTTAAAAAGTGAGGTTTTACCATGAACACAGCAAATATAAATACAAAACTTATCGACAGCTACCTCTCTCTGTTGAAGAACATGAGTGCAGAAAACAAGCTTGATCTTATTTCAAAGCTTACCAAAACTGTAAAATCCGATATAGAAAAAGAAAAGATGGATTTTTATAAAGCTTTCGGCGGTTGGGTTGAAAATCAAAATGCTGACGAGTTGATTGACATCATCAAAGGATCCAGAACATTCAACAGAACCATTGAGAAGTTTTGAATCAGTACCTGCTGGATACAAATGTCTGCATTTACTACATCAAGGGGTTGTACAAGCTAAAATCCAAGTTTGAAGATGTCGGTCCGGAAAATTGTTTCATTTTCGAAATCACGCTTGCCGAATTAAAGTTTGGCGTTGCGAAAAGTCAAGCCAAAAAGAAAAATCAACAAGCACTGGAAAACTTTTTATCTGGTATTCAGATCCTCCCGATTTATCCATCCATTGATATTTATACTTCAGAAAAAGCTCGTCTTTAAAAATATGGAAAAATTATAGATGATTTTGACCTTTTGATTGGGGCTAGTGCTGTTTCATTCGACTTAGTGATGGTCACGAATAACACGAATCATTTCAATCGAATCAAGGATATTAAACTGGAAGATTGGACCAGCGAGGCTCAACCACGTATTGGCTACATACCCACAAAAATCTTCCATATATAATTTGCCAGATTTGTCCGTTTTTTAATAGATTGAAACAAACACAACCAGATTATCACTATGATCGATTTCAAAGAAATAGAACGATCGGCTCTCAAATTGGATGAGAAACATCGGGCTGAACTTGCTAAGCGGCTTCTGATTAGTCTTGAAGAAACCATAGATGAAGATATTGAACAAGCTTGGATTGAAGAGATAAAGCACCGAAAAGCTCAAGTTGAATCTGGAGAAGTCGAAACCATCCCAGGTGAGGAAGTACTAGAAAAAAGCACGAAATCTCCTTAAAAAGTGACTTTTCGTTACCACCCTTCAGCAGAAGAAGAGTTGCTTGAATCGATCAGATATTATGAGAACAAAGCAGAAGATTTAGGCGCTGAATTTCTTAGTGAAGTAGAAAAAACGCTGACCCTGATCCAATCCTTTCCTGATTTAGGGACCTTACTGACAGAAACCGATCGCAGGATGTTACTAGATAGATTTTCATATGGAATAAGATTTTTTGGTGGTTAATGTCTGGGCCAGACGATTCACCGGATGAAGCGAATTCATCCGGTGAAAAACCCGTCAATTCATAATTGACACAACACTAGCTGAGTTAGTTCTGGATTTTATAACGAAAATGATTTCAAAGGAGAATATTGTAGAGTATTTCGGATCAACCGCACTTCCACGGCAAATTATGCGGCTAAGAATGCATATCAAACATTGTCTTACCTTACATTGCTCGCCTATTAATTAACCACTTAAAAAAACAAGCGTAAGGGTTTATAAACTACTGTCGAAAACAGTATGAAAATTGACTGGATTGGCATAATATATAAAGAGAGAGTCTGTAATCTTTAACAAAGAGATTTTCTATGGAAACCAATTTATTCACCGATCGCAGTTTGTGGACCATGATGCATGGTATCGTTTTAAGCGGTGCTGCTTTAATGGCACTTACCGCAGCTATTTTTTCACTGCGGATGCTTTATGCAGGAAAGGCCTCCAATACTGTAACAAAAATTCAGTCTCGCTATATGGTTTCGTTGATTGTTTTTATGGCCACCATGTTATGGCTGACTGTTATAGTTGGCACCTACATTACTTTCCCACCATACAGAGCTGTGCCACCCGAAGGACTGACTGATCTCAGCATGTATCCAAAGGCAATGCTTCAGGCAAACGCTGGTACAACATGGTTGCATTCCTTTGCCATGGAGTCGAAAGAGCATGTACCCTGGATAGCTACCATACTGGCAACGGCTGTGGCTTTCATTAGCGTACGCTATCGCTCACTTATGATAAGCGATGACAAATTAAATAAACTGGCAACCTGGTTACTGGGTATCTGTTTAGTGCTGGTTTCTTATGCTGCATTATTGGGTGTGTTTGTCAATAAAGTAGCCCCCCTCGATTAATCAAAAAGGAGAAATAGAGATGGAGACACAGGAGAAATTAAATACACAAACTGTTGAAGAGGTAAAAAATGGCGCAGCAATGGCTGCTGTTTTAGCTGCTGCGATTGGGTCGTTTGCATTGGGCCTGATTGTTCTTTTTAAAGCGCTGGACCTGTTATCTATTCCGGCAATTTATGAACCCTCCGGTGGAGTATCGGGACGAACCACGCTGGCGGTAATCATATGGCTGATAGTCTGGGGAATATTGCATTTCCGATGGAAAGATCGACAGATTTCTTACCAAAATACTCTGATGCTAAGTTTGATTCTGATCGGCGGAAGTATCGTTTTTACTTTTCCGCCCTTATGGGGGTTATTTTGAGAGATTGTAGAGAGCCATAATCATGATATTTCAATGTGACTTCCTACAATCCAAAAGTTTTATATCTCTCTCCTAATTTTAATGAGGAACCAGAGGTTTCTGCCAACCATTTGTTTGATGCGTTTGAAAATCTGAGACGTTTACATCAAATACGGAATGCACCCTGAATACTCAGTCTCAAAATAATTTCAGCAATTAATGTTGGATCAAAAAGGCCTTTAATTTCGCGAAAAAGAGAGAAAAGTAGTGTAACAGCATCTCATGTACAGAAAAGTGAACAATAGTTAACCGAGGGATATGATAGAAGTGATTCTGAAGAGGCCGTTAACAAAGCGCATCAACCGTGACACGGACGTAACTTCGGATTTCGGGGTTGATTGCGCAATTTTATTCCTGCTTACCTTCTTTTACGAAACCATTATACACACTAACTGAATGGCTGAATATTATACTGAATCAGTAGAGGAGACATTAAAATCGATTGAAACTGACCCCAAGTCCGGCCTCTCAAAAGAGCTGTATGAAAAAAGAAAAAAGAAGTACGGCCCAAACCGACTTCTGAAAGTACGGAAGATGAGCAGGCTTAAATTACTGATCGACCAGTTCAAGAGTATTGTAATTCTGGTTTTGCTGATCGCCGCGATACTTGCATTTGTATTTCAGCATGTGGTGGAAGGAATAGCGGTTACTGCTGTGCTTTTAGTGAATACGCTGATCGGCTTTTTTACGGAATTTCAAGCCACCCGCTCTATGGAGGCGCTCCGGCACATTCAAAAAGACAAAATACGGGTTCGGCGTAATTCAACGGAAGAGGAAACAGACACCGAAACCCTTGTTCCCGGCGATATCATCGTTCTTGAAAGCGGCGACCTGGTGCCGGCTGATGTACGAATCATTGAATCGAACAATCTTCAAATCAATGAATCGGCACTGACCGGGGAATCGGTCCCGGTTCAAAAGCAGACAGAAGCCGTTGAACCTGATACCGTAGTAGCCGATCAATCCTGCAATGCATTTAAGGGAACTGTTGTTACGGATGGATCAGGGCTGGGCGTTGTTACAGGAACCGGAATGGATACGGAACTCGGCAGAATTTCCGAGCTTGCGGAGGGTGCTGAACAAGAAATCACACCCCTTCAGAAAGGGCTGGATGATCTTGGGAAAAGGCTTGCCTGGATCACTATTGCCATTGCCATTTTGATCGCTATTGCCGGTATTATTGTGGGACAGGATACACGGGAAATGATTGAAATGGCGATTGCCCTTGGTGTTGCCGCTATTCCTGAAGGACTGCCGATCGTCACAACCATTGCTCTTGCCCGCGGCATGCATCTTCTGGCTAAGGAAAATGCACTGATCAATAAACTGCAGGCAGTTGAGACTCTTGGAGCTACCAGCGTGATATTTACTGACAAAACAGGCACGCTGACAGAAAACCATATGACGCTTCAAACGGTAAACTCACCTGCCGGTGAATTCAGGATAGAGAATCATGACGATCCCGAATCAATACAAAATCGGGAAAATGAAATTTTCAGGCGAATCATTGAAATAGGAGTTTTGTGCAACAACGCTTCAATTGTTGATGAAGATAATGATCAGGTTCCGGAAGAAGAGCAGGGTGACCCCACAGAAACTGCGCTGTTACGTGCAGGCTTGTTGCTGAACATGGATCGTGACGAACTGCTTGAGAAAAAATCTGAACTGCGTGAAGAGGCCTTCAGCTCGGACACTATGATGATGGCTACCTACCATCAAAGCAACGGTTCTATAGAAGTTGCTGTAAAAGGAGCCCCTGGTAAGCTGATTGATGCCTGCACAACAATTGTCGGTGACGACAAAGATTCTGAGAATCCTTTTTCAGATACAGATAAAAAAAAGTGGCTGAAACGGTCGGAGGAGCTTGCCGAAAAGGGCCTCCGCCTTTTAGCGGTAGCAGACAAGTTTGTTCAGGATGACAATGGTGAACCTTATGAGGAACTGAGATTTCTGGGACTAATTGGACTGCTTGATCCGGCCAGAGATGACGTAGGAGCTGCAATCAATGAATGTAAATCTGCCGGAATCCGTATCGTAATGGTAACCGGTGATCAGGCTGCAACGGCATCTGCAATAGCACAAGAAACCGGCATTACAGACCAGAAAGATCCGCATGTTATGCACGGCAGGGATTTAAAAGAACCGGATGAATTATCAGACCGGGAACGTGAGACGATAATCAATACCAGTATTTTTGCACGAGTGAGTCCGGCTCAGAAGCTAAACCTTATCAAAATGATGCAGGAGGAGTCCAAGGTTGTGGCTATGACCGGTGATGGCATTAATGACACTCCTGCGTTGAAAAAAGCAGATATCGGTATAGCGATGGGAAAACGCGGCACGGATGCAGCACGTCAAATTTCAGACATGGTTCTTTTGGATGATGCTTTTAAAACTATAGTCTCTGCTGTTCGCTACGGGAGGATCATTTTCGAAAACATCCGGAAGTCGGTGATATTTATGTTGTGCACCAACGTTGCTGAGATCCTTGCAGTGACCATTGCCACTATTATTGGCGGATTCTTCTTTTTCCCTCTTCCCCTTCTGCCGCTTCAAATTCTCTATCTGAATGTGATCACCGATGTATTTCCGGCTCTTGCCCTTGGGATGGGCAAAGGAGAACCGGGTATTATGCAAAAGAAACCACGACCAAAGGAAGAACCTGTTTTGACGAATAGCCACTGGCTGGCTATAGCGGGATGGTCTTTAATCATATCCGCGTCCGTACTCGTTGCCCTTGCACTGGCTGTCTATCAGATGGGATTTGATCAGAAACAGGCCGTAACAATCTCATTCCTCACCCTTGCCTTCGGAAAATTGTGGTTCGTCTATAATTTACGGGTACCGGGCAGTGGATTTCTATCAAACGAAATCACAAGTAACAGGTATGTTGCCGGTTCAGTTCTGCTCTGTACTGTTCTGCTCCTTGCTGCCGTCTACCTGCCAGGATTATCAGACGTACTTGATACGCAAGATCCCGGATTATCCGGCTGGATTCTGCTGCTTGGAATGAGTCTGGTACCTTTTTTGATCGGTCAATTACACCGGGCTTTTCAATCAAAACCGGATGTCGCTGTCGTAGAGTAAACAAGTCCTGATTTTTAATGTACCGCATCAACCGATTTTTATCACATATGTGGTGAGTGAAGGCTTGCATACCCTTCCTGCCACCCTTTAAGAAGGCTTTGCCCCTCGGGATGCCTTCGACGCAAAACCGTGCATTTGCCAGATTTCGTCGTTATCACTGCGCGGGAATCGCTTCGGTGCGTGACATTGAAATCATCACGAGGCTGTCCAAAAAGTGAATTAGCCAGTAACCAAGCTTAAATAATTTAGACATTTAATCCCTCTCTATTAGATAGAGAGGGAAATAGGGTGAGTCGGGATAAACATCCTAATTTATTTAATCGGAATAGTTGCCAGTAAACCTTTTTGGACAGCCTCTCTCCCGTTCCATCCGCCGGCTGGCGGACTGGCCTTGAACTTTGACAAAATCACTGTTTTTGCAAAGCCTTCACTTATATTTTGAATGATCAATACATACAGACGTCCTGCCGTCCAAGACCTTAACCATTTTGATGCACAATGTAGCCAAGAGTAAAATGGAGGCTTGCAAAAAAAAAGAGTGGCAATATGTAGTTTGCCAACTATTGATGAGCTTTGCAGGCCACTACAAGATTGAAGGTCAATAAGTACGTCTGTGCGCATAAAACAAGCGTTTCGCCGTTGAACCCCATCCGGGGGTTCCTACTAAACCCTTCTCAGGTACAATAAAGGAAACGAAACTTATGTATCGTCCTGTTTTTTAAAAAAGAGTCACACTATTACGGCACGATACAGGATGAAAGTGAAACTGTAAGATGGATATCTATAAGTATATGGTTATGATCTGGTTAGCTGTACTTCTATGAACAGAAATCCACAAATTCCTTACAAAAAAATCCCGCAACCAATCTGATAGCGCCATTTTTTATTCGAATTCACTATCGTTTCTTGTTACCGACAGCATTCATTAAATACCGATACACGTTATCGCCACCCGTGATGAAAAGCTGGTTGGATTCCACCCCGCCCCAGCCAAGGTTGGTAATCTGCTCGTCGAATGTAATCAAATGAAGCTGATTGCCATTTTCATCAAAAATTATGAGGCCTTGCGGACCGGTTGTATAGAGGTTTCCGGCCATATCCGTGACCATTCCATCCGCGGCTCCCATACCAGACCCCATCTCACCGACAGACGCAAACGGTTCAGGAGAGCTTGCAATACCATCACTTCCCACATTAAATTTAAGAATAGTTCCGGTTCCGGAATCACCCACGTAAAGACGGGATTCATCTGCTGAAAATGCAATTCCGTTCGGGTACACAAATTCGTCATATATTACAGAGAGTTCACCGTCCGGGGTGAGCATGTACACGCCGCTGAAATCCAGCTCTCGCTCCTCATCACTGACGCCAAACGGCGGGTCTGTAAAATAGATGTTTCCATTCGAATGAACAGCTACGTCATTGGGACTATTCAGCCTCATTCCCTCGTAGCTGTCCGCAATAACTGTAAGATTGCCGTCAGCTGTTAAACGAGAAACACGGCCTGCATGCTGGGCCAGCAGAATAGAGCCGTCAATATCAGCCTCAATTCCATTTGAATTTCCACTGGGTTCAAGATAGACAGCCACTCCTTTCGTCTCAGACCAGCGATACACCCGGTTTTCCGGAATGCTGCTAAAAATAAGATAGCCATCTGGGTGCCAGTAAGGCCCTTCCGTAAATTCAAAAGGGCCCGCTACTATCTCCGGCTTTTCCCCTTCAATAAGAACATCTGAGGACTCAGCGTCAGTTTGAGATTCTGGTTGCGAATCTGATTCAGACTGGCATCCCATAATTAATGACAGCGTCATCATAACTAATAAAGAGAGAACGAGTGAGTGCATGGTATAAAAAGTTGGTGATCAGTTATTTAGCTGACTTAATGTAGCGCGAAGAGAGGAGATATAACAATGAAAATAAACGACGGTTTTCTGTAAAAATAAGGATCTACGAGAATTCTTGTGCGTATGAGGCTCAGCAGAAGTCATCCCGGCCTTTGAGCCGCTCAATTTTTTGAACGCGAAGCGAAATCTCCTAATCTTGCAAAAGACCGGGCGTAATGAAATTATGGAGATCCCGTTGGGGGGAGTGCGGCATGACGATTAAAACACGTGACCCACAAGTTTTCCTGTAGTACCAAAAATAAAAAAGATTCCCTGGGTGATGAACCGGAAACCTTTTTAAAATTTTACTGAGATGTGCCCCGATCGTCAGGCAAATACATCTTTAATCTTAGAGAACAGCCCTTTTTCGCGATTCTGAGCACTTTCAGGTGCAAAATGCTTATTTCCCCGAATAGCTTCAATATGGCGCTTTTCGCCATCAGTCAGATCTTTCGGCACGTACATGTTCACTTTAATAAACTGATCACCGCGACCGCGGTTATTCAGGCCCTGAATGCCTCGTTCTTTCATTCTCAGAAGCTTGCCGGGCTGCGTGCCTGCCTCAACTTTCACTTTGGCCTTGCCTTTCAAAGTCGGAACTTCTACCTCGGTTCCAAGAATTGCATCGGGTATGCTTAGCAGCAGATCGTAATAGATATCATTTCCTTCACGTTCAAAATGCTCGTGTTCTTTCTCTTCAATCAAAACAATGAGATCTCCCGAATTTCCGCCGCGGACACCCGCATTACCCTGGCCCCGAAGCGTTATGTAATTTCCGTTGGAAACGCCGGACGGGATATTCATCTTCACCTTCTCATTTCCGCGCTTGCGGCCTTCACCCTGGCAGGATGAGCATTTATTTTTGATGATGCGTCCTTCTCCCCTGCACTTCGGACATGGCTGAACGTTTACAAACTGTCCAAACATAGTTTTGGAAACCTGCCTGACTTCACCCATACCATTACAGGTACTGCAGGTCTCAAAGTCGGATTCTGTTTCAGCGCCGGTACCCTTACATTCTCCGCACTTGCGGTACTTCTTCACTTTAAGCGTTTTTTCGGTGCCTTCCGCGATCTCTTCCAGCGTAAGGTCTACGCTTAGTTTCATGTCGGCACCGGGCTGACCATTACTGGTTCGCCGACGGCTTCTTGAGCGGCCTCCGCCACCAAACGGGTCTCCGCCGCCGAATATATCTCCGCCGAAAATATCACTGAACCGGCTGAAAATATCTTCAAAATCAGCATTGCCGTAATTAGCGCCGCCGCCATTCATACCTGCATGACCATACTGGTCATATCGCTGGCGATTCTGCTGGTCACCGAGAACCTCGTAGGCTTCGGATGCTTCCTTAAACTTCCTTTCAGCTTCTTCATCCCCTTTATTTCTGTCGGGATGATACTTCATCGCCAGTTTTCGATAAGCCTTTTTAAGCTCAGCTTCTGAAGCGTCTTTACCTACACCTAATACTTCGTAATAATCACGTTTTGACATGAAATAATTTTATTCGCTTACAATTACTTTTGCATGACGGATGGTTCTGTCACCGATCCTGTAGCCGTTTTCCAGAACCTGCAGTACGGTTCCACTTTCAATGGAATCGTCTTCAGATTTTTGACGCAGCATTGCATCATGCAGGTCTACGTTAAATGGAACGCCATCTTCGTCAATGCGTTCAACACCATATTTTTGGAGAACATCCTCAAATTTGTTTGCAACCATCTTGATTCCGTCAAGATAAGATGGCTCGGCGTCAGCCTCTTCCATCGCTTTAAGCGTGCGAATCAGATCATCATTTACCGGCAGAAAAGACTCAACCGCGGACCGGCGCGCGTGTTCAAACGTTTGAACACGCTCACGTTCAAGACGTTTCCGCATGTTTTCCATCTCAGCAGCCTTACGGAGCTGAGTATCTTTCACATTTTCAACTTCATCACGCAGGCTTTCTATCTCTTCTTCCTGCTCACGTATGCGCTGCATCTGCTCATCAAGCAGCTCTGTATCTTTATTTTCAGTTTCCTCTGCAGACTGTTCCATTTCATCCACAGTCTGGTCCTCCTCATTCTTGCTCATAAAAAAATCGTGTTTAAAAATGTTTTTCATTAATATCAAGTAGGTGCAAATAACATGCCAGACACGTATAAACATATGAATGGTGACAATGTTTCTACTCTATAGTGTATCAGTCGCCTTCAAAGAAAAATTCGATCATGTTTCCATCAGGGTCTGAAGCAAATACAAACCGCCCTTTCTTGCGATTAGCCGGGCCGCTCAGGATGGTAACTTCATTATCTCTTAGGTATCGGTACATTTCGTCAACTTCGTCAGGTGATTTTAGGTAAAACCCAATATGATCCACTCTGAAATCCCGGGAGTTGGGATCGTAACTCGTCTCAGCCTCAACAATAACGAGCGTGTCTTCTTCTCCGATTTTATAGACCGCCATGCTCTGGCCCATTTTGCGAACCAGTTCAAAGCCAAGAACCTCACCGTAAAATTCTTCAGATCGTTCTATTTCATTGACCCGGATGGTCATATGATTAATACCTGATGGTTTAAAATCCATAGTAAATAAAATTAATTGGTTTTCTGATTTTCAGATAATAAACTACGAGTTTTGATGGTATCTTATAAGAATTAATTTTTCAGCTCAATCAGACGTGCAGTGTCAACACTTTACATCGTAGCTACCCCTATCGGTAATCTTGATGATTTTTCGCCCCGTGCTGCAGAAACACTAAAATATGTGGATCAGATCGGTTGCGAAGATACCAGAACTTCGTCAGTATTGTTACAAAGGTTTGAAATCGATAAACCGCTCTTTTCGTTTCATCAGCATAACGAGCATCACAAAGTAAAGCACCTTATGAACCTGCTTGATGGCGGTTTGAATATTGCTCTCATCAGCGACGCCGGCATGCCGGGAATATCAGACCCGGGATTTCTGGCCGTACGCGCAGCCCATCAAACCGGCCATACTGTCTGTGCGATACCCGGCCCCGATGCCGCTACCACGGCACTTGCCGCGAGCGGCCTGCCAAGCGATCGATATGTGTACGAAGGGTTTCTCCCTCCTAAAAAAGGGCGTGAAACACGCATAAAAGAGATAGCTGATTCTGAAATTACATCTATTGTGTATGTAAGTCCTCACAAACTCGTGCGATTTTTAAAACGGCTGTCAGGATTTACGGAGTCCGATCGCTGGATTTGCATCGCACGCGAGCTTACCAAAAAATTTGAGGAGGTACAGCGGGGGCATATTTCGGATCTTCTCGACGACTGGGAAAACAGGCCCTCGATAAAAGGAGAATTTGTAGTGATTGTTTCAGGTAAAACGTATTCCGAATAAATGAAAAAGCCCGATCTCTGGAACACCCCCTGGTTACAATCTGTCATGGCAGCCATTTTATTGTGGCTCTCATTTCCGCCCTACAACCTGGGCCTATTGCAAATTCCGGCTTTCGTTCTTCTGCTCAGACTTTCTGTCATTAGCGTGTCAGTTCGCCAGATGATTTATTACGCTTATCCGTCATTTGTGCTTTGGAACCTGCTTACCACCTACTGGCTAATGATGGCAAGCGTGACAGCCGGATCTGCGGCTATTCTGGCAAATGCTGCACTTATGCTGATCCCGCTGGGCTTGATGCGTCGCCTGACGCGAAGCGACTTGAACCCTGTTGGCTCCTCATTCTTTGTAGCTACAATATGGGTCAGCTACGAATTCCTGCATCATCAGTGGGACCTTGCATGGCCCTGGCTCACACTGGGCAACGCGTGGTCGAACCTTACGGGAGTGATTCAGTATATCTCCGTAACCGGTGTCTGGGGAGTAAGCTTTTGGGTTGTATTTACCGCAGCGCTCAGCTATCACGCAATCAGAACCGCCTCGGGGACTGTCATAAAAAGTGCCGCGCTGATATTTTTTGCTTTTCCGGTATTCTCAGTTTTAGCCATGATTAACATTCACCAGCCGAGTGATGATCCATTTCATGTCACCGTTGTTCAGCCCAACTCAAATTCATACGAGAGATATGGCGGATATCCATCTCTAGATGACCTGGTTACCCATCTGCTGCAGCTGTCCGATTCAGCCCGGACCGATTCAACCCAACTCATTGCCTGGCCCGAAAACGCACTCGATGCTGCTGTTACCCTATCAAGTCCACAGCTTTTGCGCATTCGCGACAGCCTCCGGGTCTGGGATACAGAGCTTGTAACCGGCAGTGGCTATCTTAAATATTATAGCGATGAAAATGAACCCGCTATAACCCGGGGAAAAAACTCAGGGCGTGCCTATAATTTCTTTAATGCAGCATTTCATATTCAGCCCGACCGGCCCATAGAGGTGTATGAAAAAGGGCGTCTTGTTCCGGTTGTTGAACGGTTTCCGTTTGTTGAATTTTTCAACCGGATCGATCTGTTTGGCTGGGTCGACTGGGGTGCTTTAAATAGTTACGGCCTGGGAAAAGAAGCTACCGTCTTCCAGGTTGATCAGGGACATACCCCGGCACTTATCTGCTACGATTCAGTCTTCCCCGGCTGGGTAAACGAATTTGTGAATAACGATGCGGACTTTCTTACCATCATTACAAATGACGGCTGGTGGGGTGATTCCGACGGCCACTTGCAGCACTTTGCTTACGCCCGCCTCAGGGCCATTGAACAGCGACGCTGGATTGCCAGAGCTGCGAACAACGGTATTTCAGGCATTATTTCGCCGGATGGCAAGGTTCAGCTTAAAACTGAATACTGGACGGAGGAGGCATTCACTTACAAAATTTATCAAACTGATGAACTGACGTTTTATGGCCGGTTCGGTGACTGGCTCCCCTGGTTATCACTGCTGAGTTCTATAGGCGGTATTGGGTTATCTTTTGCCAGAAGACAAAAACCGGATTCCAATGTCTGACTGGAAGTTTTACTTATCAGAATCAATTTCGGGATCGGCTGATTCGGGAAGTTGAATCCCCAGTTTTTTAGCACGCTCCCGCCACTTCTGACGGGCAAGCTTTTGCATATCGTCAATGGCGTCAATTTCATCAACAATTTCCATTCCAAGCAGGGTTTCAACAACGTCTTCCATCGTGACAACACCTGAAAATCCACCATATTCATCTACAACAATTGCAATGTGATCCTGTGATTCAAGTAGCTTTTCAAACAGGTCCATAATAGAACTCATTTCCGGAACAATCAGCACATCCCGTTTAAGATCTTTCAGCTTTGTATTTTCATTTCCGTTTGCCAGCTCCAGATACATATCGTTTTTAAGGACGTATCCGGTTATATCCTCATCCGTCTTTCCATATACCGGCACCCGTGATACCCGTAGCTCTTCTTCTCCATTCAAGATCTCTTTGATCGATATCTCTTGCGAATATTTCACGACAACAATTCTGGGAGTCATGATATCGTGAACTTTCAGCGAGCTGAACTTAATCAGATTTCTCAGAATATTGGACTCCTCTTTTTCAAAGATACCCTCTTCATGTCCAAGCTCTGCCATCGCCCCTATCTCTTCACGGCTGATCGATGGCTGGTTCTCCTCACTTGCAATCAGTTTAGTAATTCCTTTCGACAAAAGAACGAATGGATAGGTTGCAATTATCAGTACCTTTGTAATGCGGGCTGTAAAACCGGACATTTTTTTCCAGTAGGTCGCACCCAGGGTTTTGGGAATAATTTCGGAAAAAACAAGTATCAGTAGTGTCAAAACGATGGATGTCAAAGTCACATATGTATTACCAAATACAATCTGCGCCTGAGCGCCTACGCCAGCCGCGCCAATGGTATGTGCAATCGTATTCAGGCTGAGGATGGCCGCCAGGGGCTGATCAATATCCTCTTTCAACGACTGAAGGAGTTTCCCGGCTTTATCCCCCTTATTTTCAAGCAAGGCAATATACGACGGCGTTATTGACAGAAGAACCGCCTCAAGGATGGAGCATAGAAATGAAACACCAATCGCGAGAAATAAATAAAGTAAAAGTAAATTCATAAGGGTTAAAATACTATAAATTTCAGAGGCTAATAAACTGAATCTCTCAAAACTTGACTCCTGCTAACCCGGATTATGCACCAAGGAGGCTATCCAAAAAGTATTTTGCCCCGGAATCCGCTTAAATAGTTTAGGATTTTCTTCTGACTTAACCTATTTGAGGCTGTCCAAAAAGTGAACAGGACGATATGGAAATGGCGACGGAAGGGCACTTGTGTACCCCAAGTAAGCCGGTTACACGTGCGCCATAGGCATGCCCCGGGCAAACGCAGTACACATTAAAATTACGCCGCAAATAATCTACACTCAACTTTAAACAATAAGATAAATAACGTACAAACATAAATTTTAACATTTTAAGGTACTCACACACACTCAATTGTGAATAATCCGGGCTAACCGATGTGATGATGCAAACGGAAAACTAAACGGATTTCATGATTGATTCTGCTAACTGACTGAAATGATTTCATTCCGTAAATCCTTCGAGTTGTGAGAGACTTATCGAACGTTAATTAGACCGGATATTTATCCTGATGTTAAACCGAATATCGTGTGTTGTCCGTGAAAATGTACGCGTAGACTTTGGATTAGTGCTGGTATAGGTGTATTCAAAGTTGGATTGAAAGGTATCAGAGAAGCGGTACCCAACAACGATAGACCCGTTAAACCGGGACTGTCCGGAAATCCGTGGATCTGTAATATCGTAAAAGGACGGATCGCGGATGATCTGAGCACTGCCCGCCTGAAGCGCGTTGGCAATATCCGTTTCAAGTAAAAAACGCTCTTCTTTGTCGTCAATAAAATTTCCGTTCAGCGTAATATCCACATCGTTACTCAGGGCTCTGAAGAACGGTAGTTTGAAATTTTGAATCGTGTAGGCAAAGGAAAAGTTAATGCCGCTTGAGCTGCGCTCTGTAACCTGTACGTTCGAGAGTGCCATGCTGGTAATCATACTGGTCTCATATCCTATCTGGGTTTGCAACCCGTTCTCCCAGGTTACGTTTAGCTGAAGCAGCGGGGCAAATCGTTTTTCAACATTTAGAGCATTAGGTTCAAACTCGGGCCTTAGGCTGTTAACACTGTAGTTACCTACCGTTCGCGAGATTTCAGATCCCGGATTATTGTTCAGCTCCCACCCCATTCGGTAACGGCCGGTGTAAGCGTGACTGATAGAGGCCCGCTGCATATAATTACCAATAAATGGAATAAACGATTCCAGTCCGGTCCAGATCAGGCGCCAGTTTGGAAGCGGAATTGCGGTGAAGTTCTTCTCGCCGGTTGAGCTGCTTCTGCCGAGGTACGCTTCACGAAAATCTTCCTGCAGCGTCACACGACTTAGAACAGTTCGGCCGTCTCCATTACCCATGCCATCGTTGATGACATTATCACTGGCAGACATATCATCAAACGCCGTTTGCAGCTGTCTTTCAAATAGTGTTCTGTAGCCGCTTCCAAAAGCCCATATGGATGATGAGATATTACCGGACGAGGTTCTAACCGACGAAATATCACTGCTCGGATCGAGTGCAATGGATTCTGAGAGTCTCTCATCCCACTGGGTCTGCCAGCTCAGATCAAGGGACACGTTATTAAACGGGTTGAAGCGTGAGCTTAAACTTATATTATCATTATAGGTGTTGTTGGCCGGCAGCTGTATCACAGACTGCCCCTCAATATTATTGATCAAGTCTCTCGTGCTGACCCTTTCGTCCAATCCCAGACGATAGCGGAAGGCGGGCGTAAGCTGGTCATCACTGAATACATCGTACAGCTGTGAACCACCGGCATAACCGGCTTGTGACGATGTTTTAGCATTATTGTAGCTCGCATCAATACTTTGAATACTGAACAGTGCCAGAAGAAGCTTTCGCCCAAAATACTTTGTCTGTTCACCAAGTCCGTACGGTTCTGTATCCTCATCAGACCGGTTACTTCTCGCCTCCCGCTCACGCCGGCCAACCCGGTCTTTCTCAAGCGCGTCGGTATATATTGAGGATCTCCTGAGCAAATTGTTGATATCCATTCTGAGCGTGTGATCAAGCCGGAAACTGTTGGACACTGTAGCTCCGAGATTCGACCCAAAGGCTGAATTCTGCCACCTGAACCCACCGCCATACCGAACATTGTAGTTCGTCCACTGGAGTCCGTTAACCTGGTTCAGCCGGGGCTGCCAGCTTGCTGTGTAGTCCTCATTGTACGTGCTTCGGCGCGGTGAAAGTGTGTCCGACACAATATCGCTGAACACTTCAAAAGTCGGAATAGGTTCGTAGGCAGTACTGTCAACTCCCGCTAAGCCCGCATCCTGAATGGTAAAGCGGCCCAGATCGTACGAGTTTCGCGTCTGGAAAGTAGTGCTTACCGATCTCAGAATATTATATCCAAACCCAAAGTTGGTGTCGTAAGTAAAGTTATGACTCTGACGAATCGGGACTTCACTCTCACTCTCTAAAATTCGTCTCTTTCGCTCATCGTACGTTCGTCTGGCACTGATTGATGTTGTAACATTATTCGGGCTTTTCCCGATTCCAAGTCCTGAAATAAGCCCTACAACCGGAATACTTTCAAGAAATGAAAACGGACGCCAGAAACTCACATTTCTGAAAGAGTGGGAGTACCTGAGTGACGTATTAAAGCTCCAGTTATTTTGAAATACCTGCTGTGGATTTCGTCCGGAACCGGTTGTATAGTTGTAGCTGAACGTGGTGTTGTCCACCGTATAGCGAACAAACGGATTTTGAGAATTGCGTTTTGATACGTTGGAAAGGTTCAGTCCATAGCTTTCAGAAAACGTTTCTGCCTCGCGTCTCTGCTCACTAATCAGGTTATCCTGTGCCTCTTCTGAGAGGTTATCATTTGCCCGAACGGCATTCTCGAAATCGGCCAGGCGAATATCACCCTGGTTTGGCAGAAACTTCGGAATAGACGACGATTGCCTCAAGGACAGGCCAAGTGGAATATTCCATCCAAAACGCTCGGGAATAAACCGGTGGAGGTTTACAGTTGAACTCAGATCATAGGCCGTCTGATTGTCTACCCTTCGCTGGCCCAGCCGTGAGTTTAACGCCCCAAACCCCTGGGTTTGACGAGATAAATTCCCGTTTAAGGTCGCAAAATCAGCCATCTGAAATCGCATGCTCGCATTTGCGGCCCAACCCTTTTCATTATCGTAGCCCGACACCCTAAGCTCATTCAGCCACAGTTCGGCATTAACTGAAGGCACACCGGGACCATTTGGCAGATCAGGATCGTAAGGGTTACGAACGCCCATTCCAATTTCCGTAACTCTGCCAAGCGATGGATTTCCCCGAATAGCGACAATGGCACCCGGCACTGCATTTCGCAAAATATCGCCCCGCTGGTAAAGCTCGTCAATGTTTTGGCCAAGGTCCTGATCGCGCAGCTGTTTGAGCTGGTTAAACGCATCCAGAACAATGTTCATACTGTTTTCATCATAGAGCCAAATCTGATTCGCTTCTTCTTCGATCTGGCTGTTATTGGAGGGATCAAAATTCTGAAACGGAAAGTTCTCATCCGTGGGCGTCACAGGCTGACGATATTCGTAATAGTTATTTTCAAGGTCGTTCCCCATCCGCATTACCAGTTCAACCTCATCGCGGTTATTATAACCTTCTCCGTGCACAAACATCCGCATGTTGGAGTAGTCAAGCAGATTCAACCCGCCCGGATACACTCGTTTAACCAGCTGAACAGACTGCGGACCCAGGTTTTCAGCCTGCAGAACGATAGACTGCTCATTTTGCAGGCTTTGAAGCTGGCTGCTGCGGTCCTGTGCCCTAATTGCGCCCTCCGGCTGCCGATATGGAAAGGGACTGCGATTCGAATTTTCTTCAATGTTGATTGTACTGATCCGGATATTAGCGTTTGGATCACTTTCAGAATTGATGTCTTCATCCTGCCGCCACTGGCTTCCAACAAATTCCATGGTTGCAAACCGCATAGTGAAAGGCTTGCTGTAGCCCGACATCCACAATCTCATGTAGGTTATGTTCTGAAAGTCGTTGATGCTTCCAACCTGGCGCTCGAACTCTTCAATCGGTATTCGCACCTGATACCAGCGGTCCTGCTGAGGATCACCGGGTTCTCCCACCTCATCCACTATATAGGTGCCGGGCTCACCGATGCGCAACCGGGATTGGTCGGCTGGATTAAAATCAACTTCATACTGGAAGTATGTATCCGTCAGGTTCACGGCTGAGGCATTTACAAGGCCCTCAGAATCGGGGCGGTTGGTAATTGCACGGTTATCACTTTGATCAATAGGCGTATTTCCATCCGGAAATCCAAGCAATCGGTGGAAACGCTCGTTAAGCGGCAATCCATCATTTTCCGATGCTCCATAGAACAGGTAGTCGTCATTTGAGGGGTCATTCTGGACCTGCTGAAATTCTTCGCTCTCTTCGCCATACTGAGTAAGCATCTGTGCAATAAAATCGCTGAAAATATTTTCTTCATCAAAATTGTTGAACCCATCTGCATTTGGCAATCCATCCAGGCCTACATCTTCCAGCTCCCGGTTTTCGTTTGAAAACTGGCCTTCGGGCGGCGGCGGGTTCGCCGGCAGTACCGATCGGGGGTTATCAAGATCGTCCAATACAAGATTATCGGGGTTCAGCGCGAGGCCATCCTCTGTATTGTTTTTGGAGTTTGGTACAACATCTTCCGATACCAGCCCGATATCAATATAAATCTTTCCGTCATAATCCTGTGGTGTGGCATCGCCGGGCAGCTGCCCATTGGGAAGAACAGGCTGAACCCAGAATTCCAGGAACTCAATGTTGTTCTGTGTAAAATCTTCCTGGCCGGAAGGAATTACGGCGGTCATTCCGCCCCATGTATCTTCCGGCGTTTGCTCCAGCAGATCCCGCAAATTCTGGTTATAGTTATACTGGCCACGCTTGCCGGGATCGAAATAAACGTCAAGCGTATTAATAATTTCGTCCTGAGGGTTGCGCGTTTCACGGCCGGGAAATACATCACGAACATTTACCGGCACCGATTCAGGTGTAAAATCAACACCCCCTAAAATGGACGAAATGTTTCTTGGTATGGTGTAGAAACTGAATTTTGAACGCAGATCTGATCGGTCGCGCCGGGACTGGATTGAAGCTACAGGGGAGCCAGGAAAGTCGTCTTCCAGGAAAAACTGTTCATCAATGTCGTAGCCGGGGACAGCTGCCGGTGCCGCAGCCAGGCTCCACCGATTGGCGTTCAGCAGGCTTAGTTTAATGCTGGAGCCTTCAAAATCATCAATGAATGAGAGGCCCTCCTCCTCGTCGGGAAAAAGCTCATTATCACGAATTGCGCTTCGAACCGCGCGTGTTTCAGCCACACCGGGCCGAAGCTGAGCGAACTCACCGCTGAAAGAGATTTCAGAATCAGCCCGTGTTTGCAGTATCGGGAGTGCATCAAGTGCGCGCGTGACAAACGGTGTATCGAACCGGGCATTAGCATCAAACCCAATGACAGCATTGCTAATCGGTTCATCACCAATTCTGATTTTATCATCCAGCGGGCGCTCATTAAACCGGAAATAGGTTCCGCCAAACTGGATGTCGCTGTTCACTTCGTACTCGGCACGAACACCGGTAAATGTTTTCTGTTCGATGGAGGTAAATGCCTGGTTCTCATACTCAATAGTGATGTCCTGTCCGGGGGCGGTATATCGATCATTCAGAATTGTGATGCTACCGAACGAATAATCTACCTGATAGTCCACATCCTCCTGAAGCTCCACACCGTTTGCCCTAACTCTCACAGACCCTTCCACAAGCTCAAACCCAAGATTATAGTTATCCTGAACGCCTCCTTTTGAGACTCCGGAAAACCTGTAGAATTCGTTTTTGGAACTCTGTGCCGCATTTGTCTGCCGCTGCACATAGAGCTCCCTGTATGCAAGCTGCTGAATATCCTCCGGAGTGGCGGGGGAATCCTCGAGCAGGTCAATCAGCCGGTTTCCGAATGGTTCCAGGTACGGAAAGATGATGCGCCCCTGCTGTGCGTCCAGTGTACCGGTTCCAAAATCAATTTCGTTATCTGCGTTCACCGCTCCCTGAGAGTCTACACGGTCAAGACCGAGATCTTGCAATAGAGTATTTGAACGGCCTGGCAAACGGTTTTGGGCTACGTTCCCTTCTGTAAATTCAAGCTCAATATCCAAATTCTCGCTGTTGATATTTCCCACACCAAGCGAATAGATATTTCGCATAGTCAATGGAAACATATCACTATCAGTTGAAACATTCTGGGGACGGATCATTTTAAGATAGATCCTGTTTCCGCCACCCTGGTTTATCTCACCCACACTCACAATATTACCGCCCGCGCCCCGGTAATTAAAAGCGATTGCCAAAACTTCACGCGACCCCAGCGACTGCCGGAGTGAGATGTAGCCCGACACTTTGTTAATTGTATAGTCCTGCCCTTCGCGAAGCGGCGTAAAGTATCCCTCCTCAAAATTCCTGGAATCATCAATTCCAAGATCACTGGCAGACACTCCTTCCTGGGGATCCCTGAACTGATCGAGCAGCTCATCAGAAAACGCATCATTTTCATTATTTGGCGGTAAGTATCCACCCAGGTTATCTGGAACCACGCCAAGATTCGCCAGCGCTACGGCCCGCCGTGCGCCCTCATCAACCTGGGTTGTTTCCCGAAGTTTCCAAACCTCAACATCGGCAATTTGCAAGGTTTGAATAAGTTGCTGTGGATTTGAAAGACTGTTTTCAAACTCCTGACGCGTAAAGAAGTCCAGAAAGAAGTGGCGGTCGTCATCATAATCAGCCGGCCGGATATTGATTTGCTGCTCCTGCGATCCTCCGCTAATTGTCTCAACATTGCTCTCGCCGTCCTGCTGCGATATGATCGATGTTATACGAAGTGGACCGAGTTCGGCAATCGACTTTATGCCAAACAGGGCTCCACTCCCCTGAATCAGGGAATTGCCGGTTTGCATGGACACATTTCCCATTTCAATGCGCTTTAAAATTTCGTCTTCATATCCCTCATACACGATACTCAGCCGGTTTTGAAACTCAAACTGACGCTCCGTGTCCCAGTCTGTTTGGATGGTAAGCTTATCACCGATTGTACCCTGGATATTCAACTGAAGACTCTGGTCGAATGTGGGGTCGATGCGGGTCCGCTGATCTTCCGGCAGATTGATATCATCTGGGGATTTCTGAATCGATACACCCACGTTCATTGACGCCACCCCGTTTACTCTTAAATTCACTTCAGGACGCCCAAAAATTGTTGTAAATGCCGATTGCTCCCCGCCCGGGATCTGAAGACTGAAATCCAGCAGGCCACGGCCGCGATCCTGCCTCTGGCGCGCCTCAAGCATGAGCTGGCTCCAGTTATTGGCAAGCGACTGTTCTAAGTTCAGATCGGCATACTGGTCGAACGTGTAATAGCTTGCTGCACCACTTGGAAAACCCAAAATAAATTTACGGGCATAGAAATTACCTTCATCCGTTCTCTCAATTTGAACCACTTCAGCGGGGAGCGTTATAAAGTAGAGTTTAGGGATCTGTTTAAAAAAGGGGCGGGTTACCTTGCTTCCACTAATGTCTCCGAACGAGGTACGGAGTTGGGTTTGGAGAGAGTCACGCTGAGCGGGCGAAAGAGAGTCCGGCTCCGCAACTTCTTGTGCATACACACCGGGCACAAATCCTGTAGCCAGAATGAATACCGCAGAGGTTAAAGCTAAAAATCGACGTACTTTACTCACAAGATTTATATCAAATATCCACTACCTGACTTACTATACCTATCTACAAAGGCCACACCTGTCAGACAATTTGCTGCTTATTGTTATACTTGTTTTATCACGTCGTATCGTTGGATGCTATAGGCAAACGGATTTAATGCTGCGGAGTTTGAAGCAGTAATTTGGTTCTGATAATACTGTTTCTTCAAACATGTTGAAAGTATAAATCATATAAAACATCTCTCTTCGTTTTTAATATCTTTCTATTCCAATTGGCGATCCTCTATATTTGTAATATGCTTAATAAAGTACAATTAAATCTACTGAAGCAGCACATAGGTCCATTTCTATTCTGCTTTTTCGTACTCATGTTTTTACTTCTCATGCAGTTTTTGATGCTGCACGTAGACAAACTTGTCGGCAAAGGACTGCCAATTTTGGTAGTCATTGAGTTAATATTGAGCAACCTTGCCTACATGGTTGTCCTTGCCGTACCGATGGCAATCCTTGTATCAACGCTCATTGCGTTCGGAAAATTTTCCGAATGGAATGAATTAAACGCTGTTCGGGCTGCCGGGGTGAATCCTATCAGACTAATTATGCCTGTGCTCATCATATCCGTAGCTTTATTTGTGGGGACAGCCTATTTTTCAAACTATATTCTGCCGGAGGCAAATCACAAGGCACGATCGCTTTTCATCGATATCCGGATGGCAAAACCCGGTTTTGACCTTGAAGAGAATACTTTTTATGAAGGGATTGACGGGTATACCTTTCTGGTCCGAAAGGTTGATGCTAACTCAGATACTCTGCGAGACATTACTATCTTTCAGGAGCCTGTAGAAGACCGGTACAGGGCATTCATCAGGGCCGATAGAGGAGTACTCCAGAGCAATGACGGTCAAACGCTTTCCCTTTATTTAAACGACGGGTCAATATTACGATCCATTCCGGGTGAGCGCCGTACAGATGAGACCATGGAGCGAACGGATTTCACCAGGTACAGGCTCAGTTTCGATCTCTCCGAGCTTGCCTTTTCGAGAACAAACCCTGAAGACCGAAGCCGCACCGGGCGTACAATGAGTGCCGAAGCCATGAAGGTTGTTGCCGATTCTGTCCGCCGGGAAGTTTACAATGAGTTTGATAAATTTACTGTGCGTACAAAACAATCGGAAATGATACCGTTTAATGTTGATCGCTCATCAAGCGTCTACCGCCGGGCAGTGTCCGTGGGGGATGAAGATCTGCAACCTTACGAAACGCCCTATGAAGCCATTAATCTGCTTGAACACCCACAGGCACAGGTGTCTGTCATTAATCTCTCTATAAACAGCCTTAACCGATACCGGGCTGATGTTGAAAGCTACAATGCAAACGTCGGCTGGAGAAAAATAAGGGTTGCTGAATTCTGGGTAGAAATTCACAAAAAAATATCCATTCCTTTTGCGTGCATGCTGTTTGTTTTGATCGGCGCCCCTATCGGCATTCTTACCCGGAATGGAAATCTTGGAGTTGCAGCGCTTATCAGTGCAGCAATCCTGACCATCTATTTTATGGCAATCATCCAGGGCGAAAAACTTGCTGACAGAGGAGCAATATCACCCTTTATGGGCATGTGGGCTATCAATATTGTCTATCTGGTGATAGGATTTTTTCTCACACTGCACGTCTGCTCAGCGTTCCGCATCACCAACCTCTGGAGAAGCAATGATTAAATTCGACAGACACATCATCAAACAGCTTCTGACAATTACAGTGTTCGTGCTGTTTGTTCTGATTTGCATTTTTGTGCTGATCGATTTCTCAGAAAACAGTGACGAGTTTGCCGAAAATGGTGCAGGAATGGCGGAAATCTGGAAGCAGTACTATCTGAACTACGTTCCGGAAATGATTCGGCTGATGTCTCCCCTGGCAATTTTTGTAGCCTGCCTGATTGTTACCGGGCGCATGACGGAACGCCTTGAAATAATCGCGCTGAAAGCTTCCGGCGTAAGTCTCTATCGGCTTGTTGCCCCCTACCTTGTTTTTGGTGTCATGCTGAGCCTGTCTGTCAGCTACCTCGATGCCTATATCATTCCCAATGCAAATGCCGAACGCATAGATTTTGAGAAGCAATATCTTAGCAGTTCATCCGAACGAATAGACCGGGGCAGAATTTTCAGGCAGGAATCCGACGATACCATTATAAGCTTTAACTTTTTCGAAGCCAGCTCAAATACCGGGTACCAGGCTTCAATTGTTAAGTTCGACGGAGATCGGATTGACCGTATCTCCAACGTCAACCGCATCCAGTGGGTCGATTCCACAGGCAGCTGGACTGCAGACCGCCTGCGTGAACGGATTTTTTCTGATGGCAGCTATATTGAAACCGATACAATGGATGTATTAATGGATCTGAATCTGTTTCCGAGGGATCTTGCCAGGCACAGTTCCGATATCTACCAGCTCACGTACCCTGAAGCATTTCAGTACATCAACTCCATTGAGCGAATTGGCGCGGGGGGTGTTGCCCGCCCCCAAACACAGCTGTACAACCGTATAGCCTATCCTGTTTCCATAGTCGTTGTCTGCCTGATCGGATTTTCAATCGCGTGCATTCGCCGAAAAGGTGGCCGTGGATTCTATATCGCAACGGGTCTCGCAATCAGTATTGTCTACCAGGCGTTCATGAAAATAATCGAGCCATTTGGGTATGTGGGAACTCTTTCGCCCGAAACTGCGGCGTTTTTACCGCATTCCATTTTTTTAGCGACAGGCATCATTATGCTCATTTTAACCCGAAAATAGCCGGTTATGCCTCCGGTTTAGGGCCGCGGTAGTTGAACGGCATATCAAACTTATCATTGGAACGAATTTGACCGTGCTCTTTCTCATACTTGCGCAAATTTTCACTGAGTGCGCTGGCCAGTCTTTTTGCATGATCCGGCGTTAATATCATCCGTTTTACAACCTTTGCCTTGGGCACGCCCGGCATCATGGAAATAAAATCGAAAACAAACTCAGACGGTGAGTGCGTAATCATAACAAGGTTGGAGTAAGTCCCCGATGCTTCATCCTGCTTAAGTTCAATCTCTATCGGTTTACCTTTCTTATTTTTTGGCTTTTGATCCATGATACTGTTTTGAATTAAATATTAGTGCAAATAGTATGTTGTAACTATGCCGGTTTAAAAAATGAAAGCTATCCATCTCGCAGATTACTCCATAAATCCATTGTCCCGCATCCAGTCATCGTTATAAATCTTGGATGTGTAGCGGGTGCCGCTGTCTGGAAGAATCACGACCATCAGATCGTCTTTTCCAAGCTGTGCCTGCTTCGCATATTCAAGACCTCCGAATACTGCCGCTCCGCATGATCCTCCAATAAATAATCCCTCTTTTTTAGCAAGTTCCCGCGTCATCAGAAATGCATCTTTATCATTCACCTGAACGATGGCGTCAATCAGGTCAAAATCAACATTTCCAGGTATGATATCTTCCCCAATCCCTTCTGTTTTATAGGGTTTAATTTCATTTTTGTCGAACTCACCGGTATCGAAATATTTCTTGTAGACCGATCCCACACTGTCGACACCCACAATTTTAATATCGGGATTTTTCTCTTTCAAGAACTTAGCCGTTCCGGAAATTGTGCCGCCAGTGCCCATGCCGGCAACATAATGGGTAATTTTTCCTTCTGTCTGCTCCCAGATTTCCGGGCCTGTAGTTTTATAATGAGCTTTCGTGTTGCTCAGGTTGTCATACTGGTTGGGATAATACGAATTGGGAATTTCCCTGCTCAATCGTTCCGCAACCGAGTAGTAGCTTTCCGGATCATCAGGCTCAACGTTTGTCGGGCAAACCCGAACTTCGGCTCCAAGCGCCCGAAGCAGGTCAATCTTCTCCTGGCTCTGCTTATCTGTAGTTGTAAAGATGCAGCTGTAGCCTTTCACTGCGGCGGCGAGAGCCAACCCCATGCCGGTATTTCCGGACGTTCCTTCAATAATCGTACCACCCGGCTTGATGAGCCCCTCTTTTTCAGCGTCTTCAATCATCTGAAGCGCAATTCTATCCTTAATACTTTGTCCCGGATTGAGGTATTCAACCTTTGCCGCTACCGTCAGTGGCAGATCACCAATTACAGTTTGAAGTTTTACAAGCGGCGTGTTACCAATCGCCTCTAAAATTGAATTGTGAATCATTAAATTGCTTCTGTCTGTTTTATTTTTCTTTGATTTAGTGCTTAAAGATATAAAAAAAGCGGCGTCAAATGGGTATACAATTCATAGCAAAATGTGTACCTTTTTTTATGCTTTAATTTTATGCCAACTAATTCTGGCTCATGCGCATTCTGCTGCCGTTTATTACCACTCTGTATTCGCTGTTTCAGTTCTTTTATCAGCCCGCTCAGCCCAACGATAATCTTGATCTGAACAGAGTCGATACTAT
>Ga0306912_1000358_pt1 | contig 27855 bp, 33 predicted proteins | sample AntRauFillE10628_FD_190443 | JGI IMG/M metagenome (GOLD analysis project Ga0306912, IMG submission 190443) | Saline lake microbial communities from Rauer Islands, Antarctica - Metagenome Filla E10 #628 (v2) (version 2) | ecosystem: Environmental > Aquatic > Non-marine Saline and Alkaline >... | reverse complement strand
AAAAACAGGATCACGAGCGGTACCATCAGCCACCAAAAGAAGAGTCCTTCCGGAGCGAACAGGGTTTGTAGTGGTGTACCGGGAGTCAAGAATTCAGTGACCGGGAGGACCTGAAAGCTAAACACCATGACGAGGATACTAGCCGATCCAGCAAGTAGAACCTTTTTGAAAAAGCTTTCGAATTTTTTTTCTCTAAATTCATCAGGCATGACGTGAGCATACAACCAAGTTGCCAAGATAGTAAAGATAGAAAATAGCACAAGTTTGCCAATCGATTGAGCAACACTACCACCTAGATTTTCGGTCAGGTAATCAGTGTAGGGAAACTGAATCAAAATCAGTAATGCGAGGTAGAGGCCGAAGATAATATTAATCATCGCCTGACGTCCCTTGAATGTGGCCCAAATCATAAACAACATGAAGACAGCTAGAAAGTATGCTGTTTCGTACATGAAGTCTAATACAAAGCCAAAGTCCATAGTTTGATTATACCCTCTACCAAGTCCACGTATATGAAACTTTACACAAAGTAAGGGGTTGGACCCCTTACTTTTGATATACTATACTCAATGCCAAGAAATGTAGTTCCATTAGTGACAGGGGAAATGTATCACGTCTATAATCGCGGGGTAGATAAAAGAGATGTATTTATGGACAAAGCTGATTACCTTCGTTTTTACCAGTGTTTGCTCTATTTTAACGTTGAAACTAGTCAAAACAGTTTTAAATTAGCCAAGTCTAATCACAAGAATGACCTGTCGAGATTAGTTCAAATTGAAGCCTACTCGTTGCTGCCTAACCATTTCCATTTGATACTCAGTCAACTTTCGGATGGTGGCCTAAGCGAATTTATGAAACGAGTTTCTGCTGGCTATACTGGTTACTTTAATAATAAACACGAAAGAAGCGGTTCATTGTTTCAAGGGAACTATAAACGTACACATATCCTTGACGATGATTATTATAAATATGTATTTGCCTATGTGAATGAGAACCATCTTGTTCACTCCATTTCCCGTGAGCAGGATATTTTTTATTCAAGCTCACCTCATCATGTTGGTAAATTCAATTCTCAGTTGATAGCAAATAAGCAGTCAAATTACTCTTTAAAAGAGGCACAAGATTTAGCTAAACAAATTGCAGCGGATCGAACAGCAAGAAAAGCAAAGTTAGAATAGACCTAAGTAAGGGGTTGGACCCCTTACTTTTGTTATTGTAGGTGATAGATGGCGTACTTTGTGGCGTCTTGCACATGTTTAAATCGGTCGCCCATGAGCTTGATTCCACCAAACCATCTGGTAACGCAGATGACGCAGCCGCTCACTTGCTCTTTTTGCATGATACGAAGGATCACCATACCAGCACCAGTCTCGCCATCATCAGCCTTTGTTTCATAAATAAGACCGTCTTGAGACACTCTGGCTGCCCAGCTGTTATGGGTGGCTTTGGCGTACTTTTTGTTTTGTTTCAGTTGTCGCAAAAACAGCTTGATGTCTGCCCGCCCCTGCACCCGCCCCACACTCACACTATACCGACTCCCTCGATCTTCGATGATCTGCTCGTGTAGAACAAACTCATTGTCAGGAGTCTTAGAATCTTCAAAATTAAAGCGAGGTGGCTGCATGTTGACATTGTGAATTATTTATGTATAATGTTAGATATAAAATTGTTCTGGAGGACTAACTATGAAAGATCTGAGTCAAGAGCTGAAGCGTGACTATAATGTAGTTATCGTCAACTTCGCAAGATTTGCTCTGTGTGGTGTTCTTGCTATTTTAGTTATGGTCTACTTTCTTGGAAATGGACCATATGCGACGGAGGGGTTCGACTGGTTTGCAGTAACTGTTGTAGTTTTGCTAGCAAGTGCATGCATTTGGTTCCTAAAAAGACTGGAGAAATGCATGTGTGCAGTGATCAATTCTGACGAATTTCGAAAACTTTGGGAGCAGTCAGTCAAGTGAATCGTCATTCACCATGTGACAATTAAACGCCCGGATATAGCTTACTATCCGGGCGTTCTTAATTATATCCCCTCCCCTTGCAACTCTTCTACCAATTTCCGTGCTTTCTTGGATAATTTTTTAGGTGTCTCTACACTGACTCGCACCATGAAATCACCGCGCCCGCGTTCGCTGGGGACACCTTTATCTTTGATGCGTACCAGTTCCCCGTGAGTCACTCCGGCCGGGATCTTGATATCGGTTGTACCGTCTAGCGTCTCAACACTGTACGTGGCCCCAAGTAGTGCATCAGTAAGCTTGATTGGAAGCACGGCTGAGAGGGTTGAACCTTCACGTTTGATTGATTTGTGGGGCTCAGCGTGAATCTTGATGTATAAGTCACCAGACTGACCATGTGGGATCGCTTCCCCACGACCGGTCATACGAATAACTTCACCATTTTGGATTCCGGCAGGAATCTTGATACCGATCTCTTCTTCAGTTCGAGCAACACCGGCCCCAGCACAGGTAGCGCACCTTTCTTTGGGAATTTTCCCAGTACCGTGGCAAGTGCTACATTCACGCACGGTATTGAAGCTTCCCATGATGCTCTGTCGCTGCTCACGCACCTTCCCTTGGCCGTTACAGGTGCTACACGTATCGAGGCTGGTGCCGGGCTTAGCGCCACTTCCCTCACAGGTGGTACAAGTATTGTTTTTGGTCAGTAGCACTTTACGGGTGACTCCAAAGACAGCTTCTTCGAATTTCAGATTGATATCAATTGAGATATCTCGGCCGCGCTGGGTCTGTTGCCCACCACCACCAAAGCCAAATTGTGAAAAAATATCATTGATATCAAATTCCACCCCACCTTGATGGAAGCCACCAAATCCACCACCTCCAAAGGGGTTACCTCCCGCTGCCCCGCCAGCACCATTAAAGGACTGACCGTAGGTGTCGTACTCAGCTTTCTTCTTTTCGTCACCGAGCACAGAGTAGGCTTCGGTAACTTCTTTGTATTTTTCTTCGTTACCAGTTTTTTTATCGGGGTGATGTTCAGCTGCCTTTTTGCGAAAAGCTTTTTTTACTTCATCTTTACTGGCTCCTTTTTGTAGGCCAAGGATTTGGTAGTAGTCTTTTTCCATAATAATTTCATTTATTTAACTGGTGATGAGTAGGATGAAACAAGATGCTTCATCCTACCGACACGAGCTAAATTATTTAGCGTCGTCAGCTTTCGGTTCGTCTTTTTTGGTAACTTCTTCTGCATCATGCACTTTTGGTTCATCTTCTGCTCCTTCTTCGGGTTTTGCTTCACTGTCCCCTGCTCCTGCTTGCGCTGCTTCTGCGGCTTTTTGCATAATTTCACCAATTTTCTGTAGTGATTCAGATAGGGCGGCTGCGGCCGTGTCGATGGCGGCCTTATCATCACCTTCTTTGGCGGTGTTGACTTCTTTTACTTTGGTTTCAATCTCTTCTTTTACATCAGCAGGAACTTCACTTTCGTGGTCTTTCAGAGACTTTTCTGCGGTGTAGACGAGCTGTTCTGCTTGGTTTCGAGCATCGATGAGCTCTTTCTTTTTTTCGTCTTCACCGGCGTGTTCTTCAGCTTCTTGTTTCATCTTCTCGATGTCTTCTTCGGTAAGGCCTGATGAGGCTTCAATTCGGATGGTTTGTTCCTTGCCGGTTGACTTGTCTTTGGCGGTCACATTGAGTACGCCGTTACTGTCGACATCAAAGGTAACTTCGATTTGTGGCACCCCTCGTGGCGCTGGTGGAATACCATCAAGAACAAACTTCCCAAGAGACTTGTTGTCAGCTGCCATTGGTCGCTCTCCTTGGACAATGTGAATCTCGGTAGAGGTTTGGTTATCAGCTGCAGTCGAGAACGTCTGTGATTTTTTGGTTGGGATGTGCGTGTTCTTTTCGATTAACTTGGTCGCGACACTTCCCATCGTTTCAATTGAAAGTGAGAGTGGAATCACATCTACTAGCGTAATATCCTGAACGTCACCTTGGAAGATACCGGCTTGAATCGCAGCCCCAAGTGCTACCACTTCATCTGGGTTGATGGTTCGGTTTGGTTCTTTGCCAAACAGATCTTTCACAGCTTTCTGAATTGCTGGCATGCGAGTTTGCCCTCCAACCAAGATGACTTCATTGATGTCTTCCTTTTTGACGCCAGCTGCTTCAAGAGCACGCTTGGTGATCTCGATAGATTTATCGACGTAATCGTGTGCAAGTTCTTCTAGCTTTGCTCGGGTGAGCGTATGATCGAAGTGCAGTGGTCCGTCAGAACCTTGAGAGATAAACGGAATGTTAATGTTAGATTCAGTTGTGCTAGATAGTTCTAGTTTTGCTTTCTCGGCTGCTTCATCCAATCGTTGGAGAGCTAACTTGTCTTTACCAAGGTCAACACCGTCTGATTTCTTAAATTGGTCGATCAGGTGTCGGACGATAGCTTGGTCAATATCTCGACCTCCCATATGTGCGTTACCGTCAGTCGCCTGAACTTCTACTACGTCATCTCCAACTTCGAGAATGGTGACATCAAAAGTTCCACCACCAAAGTCGTAGACTGCAATCTTTTCTTCTTTCTTTTTGTTAAATCCGTATGCGAGGGCTGCGGCGGTTGGTTCGTTGATAATTCGTTTGACGTCTAGACCAGCAATCTTTCCGGCATCTTGGGTAGCTTTACGCTGTGAGTCGTTAAAGTACGCTGGTACGGTGATGACAGCTTCGGTGATCTTCTCTCCTAGTTTAGCTTCCGCGTCAGCCTTGAGCTTGCTGAGGATCATCGCTGAAACTTCTTCTGGTCGGTATTCTTTTCCATCCATTTCTACGATTGCTCCCCCGCTCTCGCCTTTCTTGATAGTGTACGGGACAATGTTGATGTCCTTCTGTACCACTTCGTCGTTAAAGTCGTGACCCATGAATCGTTTGATTCCGTAGATCGTATTGGTTGGGTTAGTAACAGCTTGTCGCTTTGCGATCTGTCCTACTAGCCGTTCATTTGTTTTACTAATCGCTACAATTGAAGGTGTGGTTCGCGCACCTTCGCTATTTTCGATAATTTTTGGCTCACCAGCCTCAATCACAGCGATTGCTGAGTTAGTGGTTCCAAGGTCAATTCCTAAAATTTTAGCCATGTTGTAATTATATTTTGCTTAGTACGTTTATAAGGTTCAATGTTCTAGCAATTCAATCAAGTTCTAATGTCAGACTGAGAACTAAATTTGCATCAGTCGTTACATTCGTTTACTCCTGTGTTTCCTTCGCTACTCCTATAGTTACCCGAGCTGGTCTTAGAGCGCGTTTCTGTCCATTTCTGACTAGTTGATACCCAAGTTGCATTACTGATAAAACTTTATTTATATCCTGCTCGTTGTCTACCTCTTCTGTGTTGATTGCATCATGCAGATTGGGATCAAACTCTTCTCCGGTCGGGTCAACTGGTTCAACACCATTGTCACGGAGTACTTGCAATAGCTGGGCGTAGATACCTTCTATACCTTTGCGCCAGTTAGCGTCGGCTTGTTCCCAGACTTCTTTGTTACTCATTGCCATAACAAAACTGTCAGCTAGTGGAAGTAAGTCAGTTACGTGTTGATCAGTTTTACGCTCAATAGTTTTGATACTCTCTTCTTCTAATCGTTTGCGGGCATTGAGGTAATCCGCTTTTACATTTGCCAGTTCTTCCAAGGCGGTCCTTTTATCTTCTTCAGCTTGTTTTAATTGATCTCGTAATTTTTTAAGTTTGCCGGCTTCGGCATCTTCGATTTCTTCAATTTCCGGTTCAGTCATGTCTGTCTGTTCGTCGGTGATGTCTTCGTATTCCTCGTTGTTTTCATTATCATTATTCACCATACCGCGCATTATAAATCCAAATGCGGTTGCTGTAAAGTCTAACCGTTTTGTCCGCTACAATAGACAAGAAATACTCCCTTTAGCAAAATAGCTTATCATATATGATAAGCTATTTTCTTGCTGTTTTATATTTAATCTGAAGACAAAATGAAAAACACCCTGATTTCGCGGCGGTTAGATATATCTCAATTGTATAGTTTTACCATTATCACCAGTTCTGGTGACCAGTGTATCATTTTTGAATGACATCTCTTGTTACTTTGCTGGCTTTGCGTATTGCTTGGGCCATTGTCGTAAAATCAAAATGTTGCTTAATTTCATCAAGTGCTGCGAACGTATCTTCGTCAAAATCCACTGAAGTTCTCCTTGTTTTCATGATTACTCTCCTTCGAGTTGTACGATTTATATTATAAAACATAATATAAGCAACCCTCATAATCAAAACGATAGATACTGAGTAAAGTACGCGGAGAACAAAGAAAAAACCTCGACCGGGGCAAGTGCCCAGGAAGAAGCTTTTCTGTAGTCGACAAAGTAATTTGCCAGTTTCTACCGTTTTGACCAGGCTGCTCGTTTTCGAGCCTTTCGTAATCCCGGCTTCTTTCTTTCGACTGATCGTGGGTCTCGTTTGAGATAACCAAGACCTTTGAGGACTCCTCGGCGTTCAGCTTTCTCTTTAACAAGTGAACGGGCAATTCCAAGTCGGATTGATTCAGCTTGTGCTGCGGTTCCGCCACCGAGTACCTTAGCCGTAATGGTATAGTTCTCGATTCCAGCGTCTGGTGTTTCGAGTACTGACATTATGTCTTTCTGGTGTGAAAGCACTGGGAAGTAGGCCTCGAGCGTTTTTCCGTTGACAGTGATAACTGTCTTGTCTGCTGGCGTTAGTCGAACACGAGCTGAGGCGGTTTTTCTTCGGCCAATGCCTTCAATGTAGGTTGCTGTTGCCATACTATGCAGTGATTATTAATTGTTTTAAAAGTCGCTTCTTGTGCTTGTTGTTTGGAAGCATCCCGCCAACAGTTCGCTTAAGCACCTCATTGATACCTAAGCGCACTCGTAAGTGTTCAAGCGTCTCAGTCTTTCGTCCTCCAGGATACCCTGAGAAAGACTGGTAAAGTTCAGATTCCTTTTTTTCAGGAATATCAAGCTTACCAGCGTTCTCGATAGTTACGATTACGTCAGACATTTCATGCTTTGCGTAGTCAGCTCGGTTCTTACCCATAAGTACAGTCGCCGCTTCAGTTGCCACTTTTCCAAGTCGCTTGTCGGTAGCGTCGATTGTGTGAGTTTCCCCAGTGGCTTTTTTGTATGATTCAATTTTCTTAGTCATAGGCAAGTTATTCAACAAAAGCTATTACGGCTTCTAGGCGACCTTCTGTTTGACCAAGTTTTACAACTCTGGTGTAGCCACCATTACGTTCTGCGAACTTTGGCGCTACTTCAGTAAACAACTTCACGACAGTGTTGTCGGTTGGTTCTCCTAATTTACTAGCTACATGTCGACGAGCTGCCACGTTGTCTGTTTTTGCGTTTGTGACTAGGCGTTCGATACGTGGCTGTAGTTCTTTAGCTTTTGCTAGGGTGGTAGTGATTTGACCGTCTCGGATGAGAGACACAGCTAAACCACGTAAGAGAGCTGTTCGCTGACTCCGGGTTCGGCTGAGTGTTCGGTTTTTTTGAGCGTGTCTCATAATAATTATGCTTCAAGAGTGAGGTTCATCTTTGTAAGGATTTCTTCAATTTCTTCCACTCCCTTAGGTCCGATGCCGTCGAGCGCTAGAATATCATCTTTTTTCTTTCTGACAAGGCCACCGATAGTTCGGATGCTTGCCTCCTCGAGCGCTTGTTGCGTTCGAGCTGAAAGATCAAGTGTCTCCATTCGAGTCTTCAGTAGCTCTGGATCCGGTTCCTCACTTTTAGGTTCTTCTTCAACTACAGCTTCTGGTGCAGTTTCTCTAACTGGTTCTTGAAAACCAATGATTGATTTCAGCTGATGAATCATGATCTCGATTGAGTTTTCAAGAGCCTCTCTGGCACTAAAGGTACCATCAGTTTCAATTACCATCCGTAATCGGTTGTAATCTGTACGATCACCAACACGCATGTTTTCTACTTCGTAGTTAGCACGACGGATCGGTGTAAAAACAGCATCAAGTGCGATAGTTCCAATTTCTACTTTATCTTTTTGGTGTACTTCACGTGGTACATAACCAAGACCGTTTTCAACTGTCATTTCGATGTTGAGTTTTGTGGTTTTATTGGTGATTTCTGTGATGTACTGATCTGGGTTGAGTACTTCAACCTGTGATGGCGCTTCGATATCTGCAGCAGTCACTGGGCCGACAGCTGACTTCTTGATAGAGATAGTCATTGGTTCACTGCCATGCAACTGCAGGCGTACCCGTCGTAGATTGAGTAGTACTGTGAGTACGTCTTCCTTGATTCCTGCTAAGGTTGAGAATTCGTGTTCAGCACCATCAATTTTGACTTGTGTAATGGCGGCACCTGGAAGTGACGATAGGATGATTCGGCGTAGTGAATTGCCTAGTGTGTGTCCGTACCCTGGGTAGAGTCCGTCGATTTCAAAGATTCCCTTGAATCCTTCTTCGCTTACAACGCGTGGCTTTGATGGTAGTGTGACGTTTGTTTCCAACATATGATATTGATTACTTATTTACTAATAACTACATTTCCTATCGACTGTAGTATTCCATCACCTGCTCTGGATCAAAGAGCGTCTCGGCCGGAGTATACACCGGGGCAGCTTTCATGGTTCCCTCCATCTTCTTGAGGTCAAATGTGACCCAGGTTGGCACTGACGCCGCTTCGTAGGATTCATTGAGGCCAATGAATAAAACGCTTTGACGACTACCTTCCCGGACACTAATAACATCCCCAACCTTTACCTTGTGTGAAGGAATGGTCATTCTTTTCCCATTAACACAAAAGTGTCCATGAGATGCCATCTGTCGTGACATCTGGCGTGTTTTAGCCAGTCCCATACGGTAGATAACATTATCTAGTCGTGACTCTAGACGATCCATCAGGAGTGCTACTGGTTGATTACTTTTTTCTACCGCTTCATTTACGTACTTTCGGAGTTGCTTCTCAGAAATACCGTACGTGAATCGCATCTTTTGCTTTTCAATAAGCTGACGTTTATAGTCAGACATTTGATTAGGTCTTCGTCCACGACGTTGGTTCCCTTGTGATCGCTGAAGCGACTGTTCAAACTTGGGAGTTTGAGTCTTTTCAAAAATTGGGGCTCCAAGTCGCTTTGCAATTTTGTATTTTGGTCCGATGATCATACTAGTACAAATTAAACGCGGCGTGCCTTAGGAGCGCGTGGGCCGTTAAATGGTACAGGTGTTTTGTCGGTGATTTTAGTCACACCAATTCCTTTTCCTGAAAAGGCTCGAAGAGCTGACTCTCGCCCGGCTCCTACGCCTCGGATTACTACTTCAGCTTCCTTCATACCCATCTGTCCGGCTTTTTCACCGATAATTTCACCAACTTTTGCAGCAGCAAACGGTGTACTCTTACGAGCACCTTTAAAACCGAGCGCACCTGATGATGCTGACATGACGGCGTTTCCTTTTGTGTCACAGAGCGTTAGCAATGTGTTGTTGAAGGTTGCTAGGATGTTGAGACGTCCTGCGGGCAACTTTCGCTTAGGGATACGGTTCAAGGCGCGAGATGTACCCGCTACGTCCGAACCTCCTGTTTTGTTGACTGATCTTTTCTTACCCATAGGTATAATTTAGACAAATACTAATAAAGAGAATTCTACGTCTTTTCAAGTTTACGACGTCCACTACCCATAGTTTTCTTTGCTCCTTTGAGTGTTCGAGCGTTCGTCTTTGATCGCTGACCTCGGGCTGGTAGGCCTTTGGTGTGACGTGAACCACGATATGAGCCGATGTCTTTAATTCGCTTGATATTTCCTGATACTTGTCGTTTTAGCTCACCTTCAATGGTGAACGATTCGACTTTTTCACGAATGGCGTTTTCTTGATCTGTGGTGAGATCCGTTGCTTTTGCTGTGTGCTCTACTTTGAGCTCATCCAAAAGATTCTTTGCACGAGTAAGTCCAATACCATATACCGATGTTAGGGCGTACGATAGATGCTTCTCGTCAGGAATGGTGATACCAGAAATTCGCATATAATAATATAAGGTTAGCCTTGACGCTGTTTGTGACGTGGATTGCTACAGGTAACTCGAACTACGCCAGAGCGCTTTATTACCTGACAATCTTTACACATAGCTTTGACTGATGATTGTACTTTCATAATTGTGTTTAATTACGCTTAGTGATTCGCGCTTTTCCTCCATATGGATCAATGACTAAACCTACCTTGTCACCCACGAGTACGCGGATACGAAAGCGGCGCATGCGACCAGAGAGATACGCAAGCACTGGCTCAGGTTCTCCTTCTACGGCAACTCGAAAATGCGTGTTCGGTAACGCTTCCTCTACAATGCCGTATACGAGCTCCTCAGCTTCGGTGTTAATCTCTTGATCCATTTGAACGTGGTGAGTGTAGCAAACGTATCTTGCAACGTCAATAGCTCCACTGGGTATATTACTGTTCTTCTTGTAATTCCTCTATAATTATGATCTCCTCTGGGTTTTCAGGGAAGGTTTGCTTCCAGAATGGTGTCACACTGACCCGGGCCGATTCGATTCCTGGGTAGGCGGTGATAGCGTTATTTATTGCAGTCTTAGGGAGTCCAGCTAAGTTAGCTGCGAGCTCTTCCCCATCATACTCCCAGATAAGGCGTGGCTTGCCGGTTAATTTGAATTCTAGTGAATCTAGATTAGCAATTACACTATTGCTGGTAGTTGCGGCGGTATAGGTAAATATCAGTGCGCTAGGGTCTTCTACTCGAACTGGGCCGCCATCATACGTCGGGACGGTTTCGCTAGCGATAAAGCGACCGAATTCTCCTTCTGTGAAGAGTGGAATCTGTAGGAGTGCCTGTTCTCGGATGGTGACCAAATCTTGACCGTATTCTACGCTTGGCAGCCTCGTGTATGTTATAGCAACTGCATCTTTAAAGGCTATGGTGCCAGCTGGTCGTTTTTCGTCTATTTGAGCAAGTAGTTCGTCTCGTAGTTCTATCTGGAGCGCTTGTCTGGCAGTGTTTAATTCGCCATCATCTATCTGGAATTGTGGACCTGAGAATCCGCCAGTGGTTGCTTGTGGGTTAGAGGCTGTGATTGCTTCATAAAGTGCAGTAAACCCACCTTCTTGGAAACCGGGGATGTCAAAGGTAGTGCCGGCTGGCAAGTTGTACGCATCTCCGACTTCGTCTGCAAATACCTCGGCTTGAATAGTTCCTGGGCTACCGTTCACAGCTCCGGGTACTACCACTGATTCTTGAATCCGAAAGACTAAACCTTCAGGTGAACGGAATCGTGTGTTTTTGATTAACCGCTCTGCCCCAGGTGTGCTTTTGCTTATTTCGAGTACTCCGGTTGCCTGTTCTTCGACGTCTATTTTTCCGGTTGCCTGCACTTGGCTTTCGCTAGTTGCTTCTAGGGTCATAACTTCGTAACTGAGTGAGTCGTCGGTTGGGTTTGGGAAGGCTGTAAATTCCGCACTTACGTTTGGATCACGAAATTCTGGGTAGATGGTTATCTCGGTTTTTCCAAGTATTCCGCTTAGTAATGCTGCCCCGGCTACAATTACCACAAAAATAACTATCGAAATGATGAACTTTGATTTGTTGTTTTTGTTACCGTCCTCTATCTTGATGTCAGGTTCTGTATTGTCAGTTACTGAAATAGGCGATGATTGTTCATCAGCAGCTGGTGCACGACGTGCTTCAGACCGAGTATCAATAGTTGGTCGGGTTGCACGACGTTTTGGTTTTGATTGTCCGGCGGGCCGGATATCTTGTAGGTTCCACTTTTGCGACATATATGTATAGTATAGCTCTTATAAGTACTCAAATTGACTGCGCTTGCCACTAGTGTGGAAAAAACTGGCAGCAACTAAAAGCGGTGCATCATTGCTGGTGTACTTCTTCTGTTGTAGCAATGAGTCTTTAATACTGGTTATTTGTACTGGTCCTTTACTTGCTGCTACGGCTGCTGTCTGAATTAGGCGCTGAAAGGTTGCTTCTACACTGGCACCGGTCTCTAGATAGATATTCTTAGGAATAGTTAGTCTATCACCGGTTTCTTTAAATAGTTCCTTGATTCTGGTCGTGTAGGCTGCGAAAATGGTTTGTAACTCTTGGTTAGCTTGGATAGCCTGCGTTGTTGGGAATGAGGTGAAAGCCTCATGTAATGGAACGTTCGTGGCAGCAGCTACCTCACGTGCTAATGAAGATCTTCCAAACGCTACATGTGTACTGTACTGCAATGAACCATCTCTCACAATACCTATTTCGGTAGCTTCATCGGTAACATCAACCAGGCAAACATCATACACATGCGGAATAAGTAGTCGCGTGGCAAAATAGTTGGCCAGCATGTACGAAGTTATGCGTAACTTGGTTGCGCCAAATAGCTTTTGATTCATTTCCTCTATAGCTTCGATAATTTCGGTCCGCACTAGGGTTGTGGCATGAGTCACCGTTACTTCGCTGGCCAATTGTCTGTTTGGCTCAGTCAGTCGATAGCCGTTGGCATACGTGTCGAGTGCGCACCGACTGGTTTCGGTAATGCCGAGTGATTTTAAAGAATGCTGCTGATTGAATTCATCAATAGCTTGTTGACCAGCGGCTGTTGCCAGGTCATTTATTAAGCCTTTAGTAATTTCAAACGGTTCATCTTGGTTAAATTTAACAGTCCTGGTAGTGGTGTACGCCCAAGGTGCAGCCACAGTAGCCTGAACGGTAGTTATTTTTGCTCGGGCATTATATGCATTAAGTGCGGTTCGTCCTTCACCTTCGAATTCCATCATACTGTGCATCAGTGATGTAATGATAGCTCGACTGCTATCGCTAACCGATTCGATATTACGTAGTGGTATATGCTCACGATGTGACCAAACGATATTTGGGTGTTTTTGGTCCCCACTATGACACACCGCTAACCCAACACTGCCAGAGCCGATGTCGACCAATAGTCCATAGCGATCCGAACTATTTCGAGAAAACATATATACTAGTATACCAATAATAACGGCGGCCAAAGGCCGCCGTATACACTGACTGGGGATGCTTTATTCTAATATCGCTTTGATCCGACGTACTCCGGCTGCAGAAGATTCTTCTTTTTTAATTTTGAAGGCTTTTTCACCGAATTCTGTGAAGTCAGCTACGTGTGGACCTCCGCACAGCTCGCGCGAATAAATAGTACCGTCTGGACTGGTCATACTATAAACCTTAACCTCATCTGGATATCGATCCCAGAAGCTCGCTTCGATAGTAGGGTCCGCTTGAGCTGCATCTTTAGCCATCATGTCGATAGTGACAGTACCTCCGTTTGTAATTGCCTCATTAACCCAAGTTTCTATTTGATCGAGTGTATCTCGCTCCACTTTTTCTGTGTGTGTAAAATCAAAGCGCATTCGTTCACCAGTGATGTTACTCCCTGCTTGGTGTACATGATCACCTAAAAAGTGCCGTAGTGCCGCCAATAGCAAGTGGGTGGCAGTGTGGTACAGCACAACAATCTCTGAATTATCTGCCAGCCCCCCTTTGAACTTATGCTCGGCTCCAGCGCGTGAGAGAGCACGGTGCTCTTCCATGAGCTTGTGAAAGCCTTTCATATCGACTACCAGACCTTTCTCAGCCGCAATCTCTTCTGTGAGTTCGATTGGGAATCCGTAGGTGGTGAATAAATCAAAGGCATTTTGCGCACTAATTGATTTGACCCCTTTTGCAGATCCTTTATCTAGCACTTTTTTACCATCCACCTCTATAGTAGACATGTGTACCTGGAGAGAAATTTTGTTGAATTGTTTAAGGCCGTTTTCTAGAGTCTTTCTAAACTGTGCTTCTTCCCCGCTGATAGCAGTAATGATTTCTGAAATCTTAGTTGCAAAGTTTACATAATGATCTTGGTAAGTGTAGATGACAGATTGTGCTAAGTGTGTGAATTCCCCAGATGGTATTCCTAAAACATCAGCAAAGCGGACGGCCCGGCGTAACAGACGACGCACAAAGTAACCCTGCTCAGTGTTACTGGGTAGTACACCATCCCCAATCATAAACACAGCTCCACGGATGTGGTCAGTGATAATACGAAAAGCTTCCAAGTGATCCTCATACTTTTTACCTGAGAGAGTTTCAATCTGGATAATGACAGCCCATAATAAGTCTACCTTGTATACGTCAGGTGAATTGATAGCTGCAGCGGCGATTCGTTCAAGCCCACCTCCAAAGTCGACGTTATGGGCTGGAAGTTTTTCAAAACCATTTTCAGTTTTGATGTACTCCATAAAGACACTGTTGCCGATTTCCATAAAGCGTCCACAATCGCAGGCTGGATGGCAGTGTTCACCAAACTTTGGGTCATGTTCAGTCCCAAAATCATAAAACATTTCACTGTCTCCCCCACCAATCTCACCAACCGGCATGTTGTCAGGCTTGCCCGTGCGGCTCCACCAGTTTTCAGCTGCATCATAGTAAAAGATACGTTCACCGGCTTTCATGCCACGTTTACTGGCTGCAGCTGCTGAGCCGAGCTCGGCAACGTCGTTACTGACTCCTTTGCTTGCTAAAACACCCTTCCACAACTCAGCCGCTTCAGTGTCTTTTGGTACGCCAGCTGCCTCATCACCGATAAAAGCTGTAACGTAGAATTTTTCGGGATCAAGACCAACTTCATCCAAATAAAATTCAGCTATCCAGGGAATCTGCTCTGCTTTAAAGTAATCACCAAGCGACCAATTACCGAGCATTTCAAAAAATGTTGTGTGACTCGTGTCGCCTACTTCATCGATATCTTCAGCTCTAAAACATTTCTGACTATCAGTAATTCTTGTTCCTTTCGGGTGTTTTTCTCCCAGTAAATATGGTACTAGCGGTTGCATACCACTGCCGGTAAACAGGGTTGTAGGATCGTTTTCTGGCACCAGAGCACTAGAAGGTACCACAGCATGGCCGCGTTTCTCCATAAAAGCTAAGTATTTTCCTCGAATTTCATTTCCCGTCATATCAGCAGCACTATACCAAACTATTTGCTTATTGCTAGAGCGCAGCACCACCTAGTGCAGCTGCACACTCTATACCTGAACAAAACCACATAGCTTGAAATCCACCCAGTCCGATAATTTCCAGCACGTAACCTATTGCAATCAATAGCAAAGCCGCCACCGTGATATAGGTCTCTCTACGAAAAGCTTTAACCACGTGTTCGTCAATGCTACGTTCGGTGGCCATGGTGACATGGACCCAGATGATGGCCAGGCCTAACATCCCTTTACCAATAACACTTAAGGTCATTCCAAGAAACAGCAAATTCATATACTTATGATTATAACATTAGCCACTTTTATTTTGTGAGTTTCTGCAGTTCTTTAATCTCGTTGGACATTTTCTCTAGACCATATTCAAATGTCTCAATTTTTTTAGTGTTGAGTCCGATTGACTTAAAGATGTTAGCTACTGAATTACTCCCTCCAGCCGTCAAGAACATGTCTATTTTTTCGGCATAGCTGTTGTTGGTAGTAAACTTATCGGCCATCACACAGCTCATCAGTGTGCCAAATGAGTAGGTGTAGACGTAGAATCCATAGCGGAAGTGGGCTACATAAATGTATGAATTGCCATCAATTTCATCAACGGTCACAGCTGGCCCACAGTAGGATTTCAGGTGTTTTTGCATCAACTGGTTGAGTTCTGTTCTGGTAATGCCGCCTTGTTCTCGGACAATGGTATGCATCTCTAACTCAAAGTTAAAAAAAGCGATTTGACGTTGGATGGTTGATATATCCCTAGCCAGCTTGTCATGCAGCAAGGTCGCCTTATCAGACTCGTTTGCTTGTGCCAGGACCGCGTCAAACAATAACCCCTCGAACAACGTGCTCGCAGTTTCTGCAGTGGTGATTGAGTATCCTTGATAGTGGGCTGGTTGCTCTTTAGAGCGCTCGGTGTGAATAGCATGGCCCATTTCGTGGGCGTAGGTTTCTAGTGATCGTAGGGTGTCTGCCTGGTTTAGCAATACGTTGGTCGGTTGAGCTATGGCACTTGAACAAAATGCTCCACCAGTTTTACCTTGCTTGGGATAGACATCAATCTGACCTTTCGTCAGAATTTCGTCAAACTTTGCACCATAGATAGGATTTACTCCATAAAATACATCGCGACAAATTTCGGTCGCTTGATCAAAATCAATTGTTGGTGCGTCTTTTAGTTGAGCATTCCTTTGGGCATAGGCAAGTTTGTCTACTCCGTGCAGCTTAGCTTTGAGTTTGTAGAACTTTTTACTCAGGCCAAACCCGGTTGTGCTGACCGCGGTAATTAGCGCCTCGACGCTCTTTTCATCGTCCTCGTGATCAATTACAGAAGCACTGTAGGGCTTTTTATAGCCACGCAGCTCATCACTGATCTTCATGCGGGTACAAACTGCGACGAGCTCGTTTTCAACCACTTCGTCTAGCGTCCCAACTTCTTTCATTAGGATGTGCCAGAATTCGGGTTGTTCTTTGAGTGGCAGTGAATTGAGTGTATCAAAGGCTGAATTTACCGGAATGGTTTCACCTTTGTAGTTGATAGACTTTCGTCCGAGCATTTTTTCGGTTGCTTCGACCCACATACCATACGAGCAGTCACCAAGTAGTCTCACAATTTTCTCTTCTGATTCACTTAAGATATGTTTAGCACTCTCAAACCTGGTCTGTAGATCGTATTTGAAGTCAGCCAGTTCAGGAGCGTTCAGAAATTCTTTCTGCTTGTCTTTTGGAACTTTGGCTAGTTCGACACCAAAAAACAGCATTGTATTGCTAGCCTTTTGTAATCGCTGTCCCAACAAATTTAATTTTTTGTTAGCCGCTTCGTCATCAGAATTTAAAGCGGTCAGCAAACTCAGGAATCGTAGTGGCTTTGCTACTGTCGGAGTTTCATCAATCTGATTGATCGCGGTGAGAGCACTGGCTAGCACTTTTGGATCAGAGGTAAAATTTGAATTCTTGTATTTTTTCACAAACGAAGCCAACAATTTCTCAGTCGCAGCTACATCTTTATCGATCTGTGGGTCGTCGATTGATTTGTAGTAGTGTCCTTTCATATCCCACTGTGTAGGGACTTTTTTGGGCAGTGTGGGTAGTGTTTGGCTTGGGGTGTAGGTAAAGGTCTTACCGTTCATTGTTTGCTTGGACATCGAAAATAAATTGTTTATAGGCTTCAAACGTATGATTAAACTCATGCACTATACCATCTTTCAGGCGGTTGTTGATAGCGTTAGCGATATCTTGGTACGCTTCGTGGCGCTCGATAAGGTTTTTACCAAAATCCTGCATAAATCGATTATGTTCATCGTGATACTCATCGATAGCATTGCGAAAATTGTGTGCCTTGTCCGCCGCCGCAATCATAACTGCTTCGATTGGACCTTTGCGAATCTGAGTGGCGTAACGTTTTTTGGTCTCTAACCAAGATAATTTTCGCTCACCATCGTAGGTTGGTTCGGTGAGCGTCTGCACAATAGCTGTCACCTCTGGACCAAAATCATCCCTCATTTCGCCAGCTGTGTAGTCAGTATCCTCAAGCGTGTCGTGCAGTAGCGCTGCTACTAGTGTGTTTTCATCACTTGTGTAATCGCGCAAGATCATTGTCACTGCCACCAAGTGGGTCATATATGGAATAGGCACCCCGCCTTTTCGTTGGTGGTTTTGGTGCAGTACGGCGGCTGCTTGGATGGCTTGTTCGACTTTGAAAGTATACATAGTTATCTGTATCTACGGTGACTAGAATCGTAGGTCTGCTGTTTGTCCTGCCTCTGCTGTTTCTCTTCTTCCTTTTCCTCTTGCATGGTTTTTTCTAGGTTGTCGAGCTGCCTCTCATACGTAGTCATGTCTTTTGTAATCTTCTGCTGTTTGTTTTCGAGCGCTTGGATTTGTGAGTTAAATCGACGACGTATGTAATCGAGTTCATACTGTTCGTCTCGTCTACTCTTTAAAATTTGTTGATTGACTCGCGTTTGTTCCTCGGTTAACTTTTTTAGTTTGTCGGTCAAACGTCTTAGTTCGAAGTCATGTGCCATAGTATCTTTATAGTACTACACCTTCAGCTTGTAAAATCTTCGCTTTTGCACGTACGCCCCCGCGGTTGTATCCACCAAGTTTCCCGTCGCTGCGAATCACTCGATGACACGGTACAGTTGGGTCAAAATTAGCTGCCATAAGGTTGGCTACTGCCCGAGCAGCCTTGGGGCTGCCAGCTTCTCTGGCTACCTCTTTATACGTCATAACTGAACCTATTGGGATCTGGGTAACTATTGTCTGTACGTTGGTGCTAAAGTTAGACGCTGACATGTGGTGTATAAGGTTACTTTTTCTTGGTTTCGTTATGGATCTTGAGCAATTTGGTGCCACAAGCTTGTCGATAGGGGCAAAACTCGCAGGTTTCACCTATTTCGGGGATAGTTTTTTGGTCCAAGCACGCTTTGATTTCAAGTAAGGTTGGCTCAATCCAGTCAGTTACTGCAGGTACTGTGATTAAGGTGGTTTCGAAATTGAGTGTGTCACCAAATTCAGGTAACGATTTGTCTGCGTTAGTGTACACCAGGTATCCGGTATCCTCGACAGTAAAGCCATTTTGCTCCAGGAGCCACTTGTAGACACCCAACTGACGCGTGTACTGTTGTTCCCACGGGCTGTCACCAAGTTTGTCGATTCGACCGTCTTTAGAGGTGGCTTTGTAATCGACGATGATTAGGTTGCCAGCTGGGTTGACCCAAATATCATCCACTCCCCCACTGACTGTCATACCGGTAGCTTCATGTTTGTGCATAATCGCCACAAATGGGTCTCTCCAGGTATCGAGGTCTGGATGTTGAAATGGGACAGCGTCAACCTTGTATTGCTCCATGATTGGATGTGGCTTCCCTTCTGCGCGATAGATATCAAATTCGTTTTTAAATAGCTCATCAACAGCATTATTGAGGTTAAAACTTGGGAATCCAGGTCGTTTAGTGCCGAGTACATTGTCTAGCCAAAAGCATCGGGGACACTCCATGAAGAAATCAATCTTTGAGCGTGATAATTTCCATTTAGCGCCACCGTAGTTCCACTCTGCACTGCGGTTCGGGTTGTACTTGTATGTGTATCCTGCCATATGAGCAAAGTATATCAGATAAGCAGATGAACTGCGTGGCTGTTACAATAGCGTAATGAAGGATACTCAGAAAATTTGGGAAGAGGAATATAATGAGAAAAAGCTGATGACCGGGCTAAAGCCAGCCAAGGCTTTTACCCAGTGGGTCAAACAGATAATCAAAGAACAGTCGTTACGTGGAATGGATTATCCTCTGCGTGATTTGAAAGTGCTTGATCTTGGAAGCGGCGAGGGTAAAAACGCTTTGTATTTAGCTGAAATGGGTGCGCAGGTGTATGGAATTGAGATTGCTCGTAATGCAATAGAGACCACCCTACAGCGGGTTGCGGCCACTCAAATTACTGCTGATTCCGTTGGAAACGTGCAAGTAGAACAAGGTTCAATTGGAAAGAAGTTCAAATTCGAAGATGACTTCTTTGATTTGATTATCGATGTTACCGCTTCAAATTCGTTGTCCAAGCCCGAACGGGCAACGTACCTTTTAGAATCATTCCGGGTTTTACAACCAAATGGCCAGATGTTTGTTCGTGCACTGTGCAAAGATGGTGATATTAATGCAAAACAATTATTACAACAGTATCCTGGTGTAGAGCAAGACACCTACCGCATTCCTGATTGGAATCAGTTAGAACGAGTGTTTACTGAGTCTGATATCAGAGACCTCTATAGTGCATATTTCACTATCAAAAGCCTAACCAAAGAAATACACTACACTACGTATGCTGGCCGCAAATACAAACGCCGCTTTTGGGTGCTACATCTATTAAAATCATAGCTGGAGCCATACATAAAACTGGACTGAGCCACCGTGGCTCAGTCCAGTTTTACTATAGTGTCAAAGCTTACTCAGCTGTAAAGGTTGCAAAAACTTCATCAATCTGGACATCTCCAGCTGGATTGAAGGTATTGTTACCGTCTTCACTGAACATCACTACTGCGTATTCTCTCCCCGGTTGGGTAGGAACTTGTAGTACGATTTCTTGTGGCACTAGGCCAGCTGCAGCACTAAATCGTACCACACCCTTGATAAAGCTTAGTTGACCATTGTTATAGTCACGAACACCGATCCAACCTTCTTCTATTGGGTACGTAGCTCGATCTAAGGTGACTGACATTCCTGCCGCTTGATCTTGCACTTCTACTGCTCCATCACCAACTTCAAGTGACGGTGCTTCGATTGCTGGTTCTGCTTCTGTTGTCTCCCCACCTCCTTCACTTCCTTGTCCATCATTGTTTGCTTCGTTGTTTTCTGTTTCTTCATTTACTTCAGCTGCTTCGTTGTTAATTTCGGTTTGCGGTGCGTCAGCGTTTGGGCCAGAAAATGCCCATACTAACATTCCACCAATAAGGAGTCCGACTACGAACGCTACGAGAGTTTTTGAGCTGTCTTGTTGCTGTGCTTCTTCTGCCATACAAAAATATTATTGAATTGCTGTAAATAAGTAATATTCTGAGTATACCACAGGCATATTTGGCGAAAAGTATTGACAGATTGCATAATTTACAGTGCTTTTAACTCTGACAGATTTGTCTAGCTTCGTGGAGGATTGATTCGTACTTTCTTTTCGGTAGATGTAGGTGTCGTAAAATCTGCGGGTTGGAGACAATATCACCGCATAGGATCACGTCTCTTTCGATCAGTGTTTGGGCTTGTTTAGGTGAAAGAGCTTGCAACACAGTAATAGGATAGACGCCGGCTCTCTAGAGACGGCGGTGCGTCAGCGTTTGGGCCAGAAAATGCCCATACTAACATTCCACCAATAAGGAGTCCGACTACGAACGCTACGAACGCTACGAGAGTTTTTGAGCTGTCTTGTTGCTGTGCTTCTTCTGCCATACAAAAATATTATTGAATTGCTGTAAATAAGTAATATTCTGAGTATACCACAGGCATATTTGGCGAAAAGTATTGACAGATTGCATAATTTACAGTGCTTTTAACTCTGACAGATTTGTCTAGCTTCGTGGAGGATTGATTCGTACTTTCTTTTCGGTAGATGTAGGTGTCGTAAAATCTGCGGGTTGGAGACAATATCACCGCATAGGATCACGTCTCTTTCGATCAGTGTTTGGGCTTGTTTAGGTGAAAGAGCTTGCAACACAGTAATAGGATACACGCCGGCCCTCTGGATCCGGTCATGCAGATTGTTGTGCTTAGGAAAATCCCAGCTCAGGAGCTTTAACCCAACGCAATTCCCGTACCGGCGGGCAGAAGAGGTGAATTTTGTATTAGTGATTAACCAGAATTCTTTGATACCGCATATATCCTCGCTACAAATTTTTTGTTCTCGCAAATCCATCAATCGAGCGTACGAGTACATAGCAACCTGCAGATCAGATTTAATACCTGGCCTGGCGTGGAACTTGGCTTCACCGACAAAACTGTGATCTGCTTTGTAGGCAGCCACATCTATTTCGTGTTCAGCACACTTACCTTGCAGCATTGTTCCGGTTTTGGTGCTATATCCATCGGAGGCAAATAACCGAGCCAGAAACTTCTCAAACGGAAATCCGGTCGGTCCGAGATTAAACAGTGCGCGTCTCAGCGAGTAACGCGCCGCAACCGGAGAATCGTCGCTATGGAGTAGTTTAAAGGCATTTCGATAAATTTCTTGCGTTTTAATACCATCACGTAAGGTGGGTGTGAGTTGTGCTATAACGTAGTTTACTTGATTCGGTCTCGCGCCAGAACGCCGCAATGAACGACGTAGTTTCTCAACCCTAAAATACTCTTCGGTCCCGTCGGCTTTGATGATTTTGATTGGCATAGGTGGTGAGTATGGATAGCTATCCCGCTAGGGTCTACATCCATAATTGATACATCAGTTCGCAATAATCGCTACCGCTTTATGTGCTCATTTCATTATACCACCCCCAAGGCATAATGAGCCTCGGTACAGTACACAGGATTGTCCACTAGCCGCTTGTGCAATTGGATCTGTTGGTGCTAATTCAATTTCCGTACTAGTAGCGCTGGCAATAGTCGTCTGAATCGGGGTTTGGCGATACCTGATTTGAATTTCTACCGCTTCCCCGACAGTGATTGGTTGACTCAAATTAGTGTTAGTAAGCTGTATTAAGGTAGTTGTTGCGGCTTGGGGTGGTTTGGCGTCTACAATCAATAGGTTTTCTTTTGTGTTCTTGCTGACTACAAAATGCGGTGTACGGTTCGTTTCCTCCTTGTTTATTGTGAATCCGTGCCGTTGACCAAGTGTGTATACCAACGTTCCTTTATGTGACCCGACAACTGTTCCAGCTTGGTCAACAACGTCACCCGGCTGTAAGTCGATATAGTGTGAAAGAAATTCAGGGATGTCTACGTGTCCAAGGAAACAAATCCCTTGGCTATCTTTCTTTGCGGCAACCGGGATACCAAGAGCTTCGGCTTCCTGACGAATTTGTTCTTTTGGGGTGTCCCCAACCGGAAAAAGTGAGTAAGCAAGCTGTTCCTTAGTTAGCGTCCAAAGAAAGTAAGTCTGATCCTTACCGGTATCAATACCGCGATGTAATGCAGGTCCATGATCCCCATCTATTCGCTGCGCGTAATGACCAGTGGCGATAAAATCTGCCCCTTTGGCTTTGGCAAAGTCTAGAAAGCGACCAAATTTGACGTGCTGATTACACATCACATCTGGGTTTGGGGTTCGTCCCGCTCGGTATTCTTCGATAAAGTAGTGGGCCACATCATCGCGGTACGCTGCTTCTGCATCACAGGTAAGAAATGGAATCCCGAGATGCGCCGCTACTCGCATTGCGTCGAGGCGTTCTTGCTCCCAGTTGCACACCATAAAGTCTGGGTGCCACACTTTAATAAACACTCCAACAACCGTGTATCCCTGCGCCAAAAGTCGCCCGGCCGCGACCGAGCTATCGACTCCCCCAGAGAGTCCTACATACACTGTTTTACCAGTTGCTTCACTTTCCATAATATCTTGCATCATACAACTAAATGTTCAAAAGAAAAGGTGGTGGTCATGAGCGACAGATTGATTCGCAATCTAAGTATCAAGCAGCGAATGAACAAAAACTACCTATTGCAAGTGTCTCGCAATATTAATTCGGTGTTGATCGTAGGTTTCGGCGTAATAAAATTCTCCGTCGTCCCCGGTAATGTAGTAAAAGTAATTTGACTTGAGCGGATCGGCAATCGCGCGGATAGCATTCTCTCCTGGGTTACCAATCGGAGTCGGGGGCAACCCTGGATACAAATAGGTGTTATAGGGACTGTCCAGTTCTCGTAGTTCACTCGCGAGCTGTCCTGGTGCTAGTTCACCAAGTGGGGTGTCGATGACGTACTCAATCGATGCATCGGCTTGTAGAGCCATATTAATTGACAATCGATTGAGAAAAATCCCCGCTACTGTGCGCATTGATTCGGGTGTATTGGCTTCTCGCTCGACGATTGAGGCTAGGATTAACGCATCTTCTTCAGACAACCCATTAGCCTCGAATTGTGTGGTATAGGCTGCAATTCGTTCGTTATAGGTGTTTTGCAGTATGTCTATTAGTGCCGTGGCTGTAATGTCTTTGGGGACATAGTATGTTTCGGGAAATAGTTTTCCTTCGAGGTTATTGGTTAGTTCTAAAAATTCAGACTCGGTAATGTTTGGTAAATTTGCTGCAATTAAGGCGTAGTCTTGAGCCCGCATACCCTCGACAAAAGTAATGCTATGCAACCCATTATTAAACTCCCCTGATATGAGGGTCTGCGCTATATCTCTGGTGGATTGTGGTGTCTTGAAATGATACATACTAGCTTTGATTTGGGTTGGATCTTCTAAGTAACGCAAAGTAAGGAACAAGGTCAGCTCCGAGCGAACAATACCAGCATGTTTGAGTGTTTGTGAAATCTCCCACACTGAAGCACCTGGCTCAATAGTTAATTCAGTCGGTGTTAGCTCAGCTACTGGCTGATTGGTGATATACAAGTATCCTACCACTGCAAAAATCGGTGCAAATATTAGTAAAATCACAAACAGAAGTACCCATAGCCGGGTTCGCTTTGGTTTGTCTAGAAGTATAAGAGTTTCTGAGTTAGGATCATCAAAATCTGCTGTTTCTGTAATTGGTTGTTCCATAGATTACGTTGGCAGGTTGCCAATCGGAAGATTACTTGGTGCGTTACGTCGGTTAGAGGTGACTCGACTAAGGCCAGGAGTGAGGACCGAGCTACCAGGAATGTGGAATATGGTTGCCAACTCTTCGACAGACATGGTCTTCGGCTGATGTCCTGCGTTGGCTTTACCTGTTCCTGCATCGTATGACCTTTTTTTGTACGCTTCTAATTCCGCTTTCTTTCGTGCTAATTTACGCGCACCACTCCAGTCTTCGTACCAGGCGTGGTCGAAATCAGTTTTCCAGCGTGGAGCCAGTTCGTTTCTCCCTAGGACACTAAATTGTCGAAATGAGCCAAACGTCGGTGCGATCATTGTCGGGTCAAATTTGTCTTTATCTAGTGTGATGTACATAGTTCTAATACCTACATCATAGGCTGGCTTCGAGCAGTTACGCTCAATGGCGGTGATAATATCCCGTTCCCCCATAGTTAACATCGGCCGACTTTCTGTTTCTTCCTCTTCACGTTGCTTTTTGTCATCACGTCCCATCATTTCGTTGATTCTGGCCTGTGCGTCTACTTCCCACGTTCCACTTGCTTGCATGTGACCTGTGAGCCAATTCTTTTTGGCGTGAGGAACACATATGATTTGCATAAACACCCGCTCATGGGGTTTTGCTTTGCTCATATATTCAATCAAAGCTGCCATCGGCTCAAACTTTTCCTCTTCTTTTGGTAACTTATCATGACCGAACTCTACGTAGGTTTTGATTGGATAGATACTGTCGTTTTTCTTGGTCACGTGGAATGACATCAAGTCCATTTTGTCTGGATCCCACTTAATTTCGGCCGTGTAGTCGAGCAGTTCTTCTTCAATTTCAATTCCTGGATATTGTGCGTACAGTTGTGACTCTAACCAGTCTTTAATTTTTCGATGCACGTTGGCATAAAACCGAACTTCGCCTCCAATTGATACAATCTCAAAACTAGCAGAGAGACGATGTTTGCCGTCTAAGTAGGCTTGTCTATGATTGTCTGGGTTGTTTGGTGCATGGATGTGAGCAAATACACTTTCCATTGCTTCGGGAGACTTCAGCACCTCTTGCGGAAGTCTGATCCGTAGGGTGACACGTTTGTTGTTGTACTTGAACATTGTTTGCACAAACTCGAGCCAGCGATCGTACGTAATATAAAAAAGAATGATCGGTAAAAATAGCGGTAGTATCAATAGAGCAAATGAGAAAACCAGCGCGAAGTTAAAATTAACATCGCCCAAAATAAACCACCAAACAAACCCAACCACCAAAAAAGCAAACGGGATCGCAATTACTCCAAATATGCCGCCAAATACATCCTTCATAGGTTGCTCATATTGTAGCACTCATGGATACAAAAAAGCGCGCGGGCTGTGCCCGCGCGCTTTTTTGACAGTGTGTTACTCTGCAATTGTGTAGGTTCCATTAGCTAGCTTTTTGAATAGATTGCTGTCTTGGAGGTTTACAAGAATTGTATTGTCCTTGACATATCGTTCTTTTCGAACCTTATCGATAATTTCTTCACGTGAGAGTGGGCCTTCGGTTTCGAGAATTTCTCGGAGCACTTCTTTGACGACTCCGGCAGAATACCCCCATTCTGATAGTGCGTATAGTCCACGACCAACCAGTACAAACCGTGCATCTTTGATCAGCTCATTGTGAGTTGTTGCAATGTGCGCATTGTGGCCAAATAGCTCTTTAATATTTCCAGCTACTTCCTTAAAGTGCATTGGTGAACCATGTCGTTTGACTGCAAGGTATGCATAGTCTCGGATACCTTTGACGCGGATGTTTGGGCTATCTGATGGTCCCCAGTCTCCGAGTGGGTTTTGACCAATTTGTTTTGAGATTTTGAGCCATCGCATGAGAACCTCTTCATTATGATCTGTCGCCATGTGGACAAGTTCAGCTTTGAAACGGCTGATGATTTCTTGTTCTGAAATGAGTTCGTCTCGCTTGAGTCCCTTTCGGACACTACGTAGAGCCTTTTCCACCTCATCGGCCATCTTGTGTTCAGTGTACCAACGGTGTGCGTAATGCGGGTTTTCTTTACTCTTGTAGAACGTGTCACCAACAATTAAAACGAAGTACAAGTGATTGCGTACGACGGGATCAGTTGATAGCTCGTCTAAAAGGACATGTTCTGCAATCAGACCTCCACCCAGTTCATCGATCAGCTTTTGCATTTCGAGAAATAGATCATAGTGCTTTTTGTATACTTCTGACTTCTGGATAGACTGAATACCGTAGTTTTCGATCTGTCGGACACGTTCACGGGTAATGCCGTATGACTGGCCGATTGCTTCGAGGGTAAAGGTTTTGCCATCCTTGTTCAGGCCATAGCGCTTTTCGAGCACATCACGTGCTCGTTCAGGGAGAACAGCAAGCAAGGTTGCTGTAACATCTTTTGGTTTAAATGAAATCATAACTTGTAACTCAATTTTTAAGAGGCTCTACTAGAGAGCAGCTCAATGCGTGGCTATATTTATAACATAGCAGTACAAATAGGTCAACCATACGCTGTTAGTTAGTCTGTAACGATAAAATTAAGGATTCTTCCGGGTACATAGATCACTTTTTTGGTAGTTGTACCGGCAAATTTCTCTTGTAATAGCTCGTCATTTTGCGCTGCTGTAACTACTGTTTCTTCGTCGGCATCAGGTTCGATAGTAATTTTTCCACGCATTTTTCCATTAATCTGTACTCCAATTGTGACCAGATCATCTTTAGCTAATGTTGGGTCGAATTCTGGGAAGGTAGCAAGGTGAATACTGTCAGACATACCGTGTTCACGCCAGAGCTCTTCGGTAAGATGCGGCGCAAATGGCGCAAGAAGCCGCAAGAAGTTTGCATAGCTGTTATCTGAGAGTCCCTCTTTTTCGGCTACGTTGATAAAGATCATCATAGCGGAAATGGCTGTGTTGAATTTAAACACTTCAATATCTGCACCAACTTTCTTAATTGTTTTGTGTAGTTGTCGAACGGTATCTGGCGACTCGTCTACATCACCATCTAGCACGTGTTCATTCAACCCATTAACTCGCTCCAGGAATCGACGCAGACCGACTACACCACCTGGATCCCACGGGTAACTATTGTCTTGGTACGGACCCATAAAGGCCAAATACATTTTGACCGTGTCAGATCCCACCAGTTGCACTTGTTCATCCGGATCAACGACATTGCCTTTACTTTTACTCATCTTGTTTCCGTCAGGACCAAGAATCATCCCGTGATTGACTCGACGTTTGTATGGCTCGTTCGTGGTAACCAGACCAAGCTTGTAGAGTGCCTTCTGCCAGAATCGTGAGTAGAGCAAGTGCATGGTGGTGTGTTCAGCACCACCAAAATACGTATCGATTGGCATCCAGTCTTCTTGCATCTCTTTGCTAGCAAACATTTGTTTATTTGTTGGATCGATGTAGCGCAAGAAGTACCAAGCAGAATCTACGAATGTGTCCATGGTTTCCACCTCTGGTGTCCAGCCCTCACCAAATAGGTCGATGGTTCGTTGTTTCAGTTCTGCGCTTTTGGCTAATGGTGGTTCGCCAGTTGGTTTGCAGTCTACGTCTTCTGGGAGCGTCCAAGGCAGGTGTTCTTCGGGCACGACGTGCGCCTTCCCTTCTGGGTCATAGACAATCGGGATCGGCACACCCCAATACCGCTGCCGACCAATCGACCAATCACGTAGCCGATAGGTATTAGTCATCCGTCCACC
>Ga0306912_1000356_pt1 | contig 27902 bp, 20 predicted proteins | sample AntRauFillE10628_FD_190443 | JGI IMG/M metagenome (GOLD analysis project Ga0306912, IMG submission 190443) | Saline lake microbial communities from Rauer Islands, Antarctica - Metagenome Filla E10 #628 (v2) (version 2) | ecosystem: Environmental > Aquatic > Non-marine Saline and Alkaline >... | reverse complement strand
GTTACAAAGTTAACCGCAGATATTTTGAAGGGCAACTCTTTGATCGAATGATGATTGCAGCCGTGGAAAAGCCTTGGTATGACTCGAATACCAATACTTAAGATTGTGCGGAGTCATTTTGGATTATTATATTTGAAAAATGAAGAAATATATCCTACTAGCATTAGGTCTATTGGGCTTTGCTGCGATTGGTCAAGACAAATTAGAAATTATTGACCTCGATGAAATTAATCAATCTATTGAATTAAAAGCCCAAGAAGAAGATTACGAGGGTATATTGGAAGAGCTTGAAAAAATCAATAAAAATGATACTGCTTATCCTTACTCGCTGATTCGCAGCTCCTATTATTTAATGGTTTTAGAGCGTAATGAAGATGCTCTTGAGGTTTTAAACAAAGGTTTTGACTTAGATATTGGTGATGTAAAGAGTTCTTTTTATCAAAATAAAGCTGTCGTTTTAAACAGACTAGAAAGGTTTGATGAGTGCTTGGATCTTCTAGAGGAAGGTTTAGGGATTTTCCCTGCTAACCATATCTTGATGTACCATAAGTCTACTGCCCTAGAAGGGAAAGGCGATTTAAAAGAAGCCGTGAAAGTTTTAGAAAAACTAATTACGGTTCGTCCTTTTTATGCTAATTCTTACATAAAATTGGGTGCTATCTATTTTGGTCAAGAGCGTACTGCTCAAGCGCTAATGGCATTCAATTTAGCATTAATGGTAGATCCTGATGGAGAATCGGCCTTTGCGCGACTAAGTGCAGTGAATACGATGTTTAGTACGGATAATGATAATAAACGTACACCCGGCTTAACTCTCTCGGAAGACGATAAGGCTTTTTCGGATATCGACCTTCTTATAAGCAACCGTATTGCATTAAACGATAATTATGAAATTGACAGTGATTTAGATTTTGCCTTAACCAAGCAAAATCATGCTCTTTTGCTGAAATTGAAAGACTTTAAAGGCAATGGCGGTTTCTGGTCAGAGAAGATAGTACCTTTCTTTCTATGGATTAATGAAACGGAGAATTTTGAAGTTTATACCTATACCATATCCTATTCTATAAAAAACGAACAGTTTAAGAGAGTGGTGGATCGCAATGCTGACGAGATCACGGAATTTATAGGGAAGGCATTTCTATACTACAGTACTATTATTAAGGCCGATAATTCATCATTTTACGGTGATGAAAAGCTGAGTTATGTTTATGAAGGCAATCAACTATATCTAGGCGGTATGGGGCCTAAAAATGAAGAAGATCAACAGATCGGCCAATGGTACTATTTTAATGAAAGCGGGAGGTTAACTACCGAAGCATATTACGATGAAGCGGGTGAACGAAGTGGTTCTTGGACCTGGTACAACGAAAAACTAAAAATTAAGGAAAAGGCTGATTATAGTAATGGCAAGCTGGAAGGCGAGAATACTATCTTCTATCCTAATGGTCAAGTGTCGCATAAGGCATTCTATAAGGAAGGCGACTTAGAGGGTGAATATCTTTATTACAATGAAAAAGGTGCTCTAAATCAGAGAAAGCAGTTTTCAGGCGGTCTACTAACAGATACTGGTACTTTCTATTTTGAGGTAGGAGAAGTAATTCCAGAATATTTATTTTTCTATAAAGAGGGCAAACCGCAAGGTTCGGGAAGCGAGTTCTATGCCAACGGGGAGCTTTATAACTCTATGTCATTCAAAGAGGGGGAGCGTCACGGTACTGAGAGGCTTTACCATAAAAATGGTAAAATTTATAAGGTATACGAATACATTGAAGGCTCATTGGAGGGGCCTTATAAAGCGTATTACCCTAGCGGAATGAGGGCCGAAATTGGAACATATCTCGAGGGTGAGTTAAGCGGCCCCTACCGTACTTTTTATCCGGATGAAACCCTGAAGAGTGAAATGACTTACGACGAAGGTTTATTGGACGGGAGTTACACTTATTACGATTATGATGGTAAGAAGCATTATAACTATACCTACCGCGACGGAGAAGTAATAGATTATCGATTTTACGATAAGGAAGGCCAGTTAATTAGAGAAGGTAAAAAGCGAGGCGGTGAATTTTATTATAAAGGGTATTCCAGTAATGGAAATCTAAGTTCTGAGGGACTGTACGATGTGTCAGGCGGTAAAACTGGTGATTGGAAATTCTACGGTGAGAATGGAAATCTAAGCTCTGAAGGTACTTATGATGAAAACCTTGCTATTGGCGCGCACACTTTCTATTATGCTGATGGAACAGTAAAATCAGTGGATAATTATGTTAACGATACTCTTACTGGTTATAATGTTGGCTATCACGAAAACGGTAATATTAGCGGCCAAGGTGGTTATAAGAACAACTTGAGACAAGGTGAATGGCGCTTTTACTTCGCTAATGGCAAAGTGAGAAGCATTAATTTTTATCACAAAGGAGAAATGCACGGCGATCAAAAGGAATACAGTGTAGAAGGTTCCTTATTTAGCATATCTAATTACGAGCGTAATGATTTAATGTCTCAATCTTTTTATAACCAAGAGGGTGAGGTATATCAACAAGTGAAGTACCACGCTGCTAATAACGATACTACCCTGATGCACAAAGGCTTCAACAATAATATACTGAGTGAAACGCATTATCTCCACGGGATAAAACACGGTCAGCACAAAGCCTATTATTTCAATGGGAAAATTGATCAGAAAGGAGAATATCTCAATGGCATGCAGCAGGGGGAATGGATGTGGTATTATGAAAACGGCAAACCAAAGTATCAGGCTAATTATTTATTAGGGAAAATAGACGGAGAGTACCTTATTTATCACGAAAATGGACAGGTTGATGACCAGCGCTTTTACCAAGAAGGCGAGAGTTCTGGTACTTGGAAGTCTTTTTATGAAGATGGTTCCTTGTACGTAAAAACCGATTATTTAAACGGAACAGTACATGGGCGAAAAGAGTTTTACAGTCCCAGTGGTAAATTGCAGTTGATCCGTTTTTATAATTACGGAACCTTAGTGGGATATAGTTATCTAAAGGCAGAAGGCACTGAGGTGACCATGATTCCTATAGAAAATGAAACGGCAAAGATTAAGGCCTACTACGATAATGGTAAAGTTTCTCGTCAGTATGAAATTGAAAACGGTGAAGGAACGGGATCCTATAAAACTTACTATTATAGTGGTCAACTTAGAGATGATTTTAATCAGGAAAATGGTGACTACCAGGGCTCTAGAACTACTTACTATGCAAATGGTAAATTGAAAGAAAAGAAGAATTATTTGATTGGTTTACTGCACGGTAAGCGCACTCAATACTACGAAGACGGCACAGTGAAGGAGGAGTCTAATTATATTAACGGAGTTCAAACGGGCAAGGCCTTTAGTTATGATAAAACGGGAAAGAAGATTAAATCAGAAGATTACTTTAACGGAGAGCTTTATGCTAGTGAAACCTTATAGCCTGAAGCACTTAGCCTTCGTTTTAACCCTTTTAAGCACTACTGTTCAAGCACAGTACTCAGAGGTTTTTCAAAAGTATAAAGACAAACACCCAGATGCTTCTCAGGTATGTCTTAATCAAGAAACCACACTAATTATTAAGCTTAAGCGAGGCGAACTTGAGATAGTGGAGGAAAATATTGAGGAGAACCTCTTCCTAAATGAGTCGGCTACCCAAGGTTCGCAAAGATCGCTAAGCTTTTCCAGCTTTTTTGAGCTCGATAAAATCGAAGCTTCATCATTTAATTATGAGGTTGATAAATATGAGGAAGAGAAGGTAGAAGAGTTTATTTTAAAAGACGAAATGGGTCGCTCCTTTTACGACGACACCAAGTCAGTAAACTTTATTTACTCAAACCTTAAGAAGGGATCTAAATCTAGGTTAAGTTATTCTAAGAAAATTAAGAACCCCCGCTTTCTTGCGCCTTTTTATTTTGGCGATTTTTCACCGGTAGCCCAAAATAAGTATAGTATAACGGCCGATGAAGAAGTGAATTTGAAGTTTAAGCAGTTCAATACTGAGGGGATGAACATTGTTTTTACTAAGGAGGAAAAGCGCGGTAAAGTGATTTATACTTGGGAATTAAAAGACGTGGAAGCTTTTGACTATGAAGTAGGAGCCAGTACTTACCAAAATGTACTGCCGCATATTGTTCCTTTCATAGCCTCTTATGAAGTAGATGACGTAATGGTTCCACTTTTAGGCGAAACTAAAAATCTCTACCAATGGTACTACAGCTTAATTAAGGATCTAAATCAAGAGCCTGCTGATCCAGAATTGATAAGCCTAACCAATAGTTTAACAGAAGGTCTAGCTAGTGATTTAGAAAAGGTTAAAGCTATTTATTACTGGACACAGCGCAATATTAAATACATAGCTTTTGAATACGCTTTAGGCGGATTTGTACCACGTGAGGCCAACGAAGTATTCCAAAAAAAGTACGGCGACTGTAAAGACAATAGTAGCATCCTTTATAAAATGCTTGATATAGCGGGCATTAAGGGACATCTAACTTGGATTGGTACCCGAGATATTTCCTATAGTTACGAGGATGTTCCTAGTCCATTAGCAGATAATCATATGATTTTAAGCTATATGGACGGTGAGGATATCTATTATTTGGATGCGACCGGAAGAAATACCCCTATCACTTTTCCCTCTGCCTTTATTCAAGGGAAAGAAGCTTTAATTGCCCTAAGCGATAGTAGTTTTAAGATAGCAAAAGTTCCGGTTATACCTGCGGAAGCCAACACGGTTAGAGATCAGAGCCAGATGAAAATTGAAGGAGACAAGTTAGTAGGAAGCTCCAAGATAGAAATTAGTGGTTTCAATAAATCCGATTACATCTACATGCAGGAGGGCTTAGACACTAAGATTGAGAAAGATAAGTTTTACAATGATGTATTTCTCAAGGGCAATAATAAGTTTATTGCTAAAAACATAACTGAGGAGAATAAGGAAGATTACGATAAGGATTTATTGATCACACTGGATTTTAATATCAGTAATTATTTTAGTCAGTATGAAGATCAGATCTTTATTAATCTCAATCTAAACAAAGAAGCCTTAGGCTATCGGACAGACGCCAAGCGCAAGCGCGACATAGAGTACGAGTATAAATCGCATTATATTTTTGAGACAGAATTTGAAATCCCCGAAGCTTACAAGGTTGAGTACTTACCAGAATCACAATCATTCAGTAATGAGTGGATGCAGGCCTCAGTATCCTACACTCAGAATGAAGGTAAAATTTTATACAAGCATAGCCTAAACTGCGACTTTCTAGTCTTAGATTTAGAGCAACAAAAGCAAGTTAATGCTCTAATTAAGGACCTTGAAAAAGCTTTTAAGGAAGTAGTAACACTAACCAAACAATAAAAACTAAGACTATGAAGAAAATGATTCGCTGCTGGGCTCTAATTTTAGTAGGCCCAATATTATTCGCCCAAGAAACGCCATTTTTTGAGGATTACAGCTGGGAAGAAGAACCCAGTTTTTTAGTGGATGCTTCTGATAGTAATTCTATAATTGGATTAAAAGATCGCATTGTAAACGAATATATTTTTGAGGGAGAAGATTTTGTTGAGTACTTACTAGAGCATAAAGCTTATTGGTTAAATAGTGATCAACGTATAGAGGAGTATAATAAGATTTACCTACCCTACAATAATAGCTCAGAGCTCGTAATTAGTAAGGCACGTGTTATTAATCCCAGCGGGGAAATTGTAGAGTTAGATGATTCTAAAATTCTTACCGCAGAAGATGAAGAGACCGAGAGGGTTTACAAGTTTTTTGCTTTAGAAGGGGTGGAGAAAGGAAGTATTATTGAATACTATTATGTGGTAAAGAGCAGCCCCGATTATTCTGGGACCCGTATTACTTTTCAGAATACTTTCCCTAAAAGGAATATCGCATTCGATCTTTTTGCACCAAATTTTTTGTCTTTTGAAACGAAAAGTTTTAATGCATTACCAGAAGTTGAGCATGATACCCTGTCGGAGGATAAGTTTCATTGGACTATGCAGGTAGAGGAGCTGCCAGGATTAGAGAAGGAGAGCGAAGCAGCCTATAATGCTTCCCGTGCTTTTTTGATTTATAAATTAGACGAAAACCTATCGAATGATACTAAGGATATAACTTCTTACAGTTCAGTTTCACAGAATTTATACAAATTTTACTACGCAGAAATTGATCGAAAAGAACAGAAAAAACTAGACAAGTTTTTAAAGGAAGCGAAGGTGAAGAAGGGAATGGATACCGATGAGCTTCTGCGTAAACTTGAAAATTATGTAAAGACGAATGTTTTCCTAGGTAGAGGAGGCAATGCCACGAGTGATTTAGAAGAGGTGCTGGAGCAGAAGGTTGCTAATTACGTAGGCATGGTGAAGCTATTTGTCTCTTTATTCAGAACCTTAGACATTAAGCATGAACTAATTTTAACCAGTGACCGTCAGAATTTACGATTTGACCCAGAGTTTGAGGCGAATACTTTCTTGGAAGAATTTTTATTCTATTTCCCCAGTACAGATAAGTACTTAGCGCCCACTGTATCGGATTCGCGCTATGGCTTTCCCCCTGCTTATTACACGGATAATTACGGCTTACACGTAAAAGAAGTGGTTTTGGGCGATTTTAAATCTGCTACGGGTAGGATTGAATACATTGACCCTGTTCCAGCCGAAAAAACTGGAGACGAGATGATATTAGAGGTAAGTTTTGATCCCGATGACATTACCACGGTACAAGTGAAGGTAGACCGTTCGCTGACGGGCTATTACGCCATGGGCTTACATCCTTTTATGAATCTTATTCCGGAAGAGAATAAAACAGAAATTATAGAAAGCTTTGCCAAAAGACTGGATGAAGGCGCGGAGATACTGAATAAGGAGGTTAAAAATGCAGACCCCTTGCTTTTCGGGGTAAAGCCTCTGCAAATTATAATTGATTTTAAATCGGATGCCTTTGTGGAGAAAGCAGGAAAGCGCTACCTATTTAAGGTTGGTGATTTAATTGGACAACAAATTCAAATGTACCAAGAAAGCGAAAGAACCTTGCCGCTAGAAGCAGAGTATACCCGTAATTACTTACGTACAATTAAAGTACAGATTCCCGAAGGCTATCGTATTGCCAATGCGGATGATATTAACATTGACAATAGCTTTTCTCTAGACGGTAAGGAAGTGCTTATGTGGAAATCATCTTATGAAATAGAGGCTAATACCCTAAGGATTAAGGCGGATGAATTTTACAAAATCAATAAAGTTCCGCGTGAGTTTTACGAGAATTATCGCACAGTAGTAAACAGTGCGGCTGACTTTAATAAAGTGACCTTGGTATTGGAGCCAATTGAATAAGCTACTCTCGGCTTTTCATCTATTAAACGTAATTTTTTAGGGGTCACTTTGTCAGCATTAATTAGAAAGTGCTAAAAGCGATTAAGTTTTAGCAAGGCCCAAGAACTTTAGTTTTAGCGCAACTAGCCTAGGCTAAGTTACAGTCAATTATAATTTATGAAGAAACTGATAACACTATTACTACTTCTGAATGCAGTGATTTCCTTTGCCCAGACCACGTATTACACAACGGACGGTAAGAATAGAATGACGGAAGCTGAAATAAAGGATAAACTTTCTGAAATGGAAAGTAAAATGGAAAAAGCTTTTGGCAAAAAAATGTATGCTAGCTTGACTATTCACGAAACTGAAACAAAAAGTGATTCAGTTATAGCCAAAGTGAGCTTTAACATAAATGATAAGCAGCAAGATAAGTCAATCAATTACGGACCCCTTTCTGAATACAAAAACCGAGAATTTCCACAATTTAATCTAAACACTTTAGCAGACGAAAAATTCAACTCAGAGAAACTCAGGTTGATAGGAAAGCCGACAATGATAAATTTCTGGTTTACAGGCTGCTTACCCTGCATAGATGAGATGCCAGTTTTGAATAATATTAGAGAAAAATACAAAGATGACTTTAACTTTATTGCTATTACATTCGAGCAAAAAGAAGAAGTAGAGAAGTTTCTAGAAAAGTATTCTTTTGAATTTGAACAGCTTATCAATGCCAAAGACTTTATAGATCAACTGGGCTTAGAAAAGTATCCCATGAATTTGTTTTTGGATGAAAACGGTATTTTAAGATATGTGAAAGGTGGGATTCCTTACGAAAGTATAAAAGGAGGAGAATTGGAAATGGGAGAAGGAAATGAAATAATTGAAATTATTGAAAAGCTAAAATTGCCGTAGATCGCAGGGTTCCATAGTCTTTATTCCTTAGTAGCTTAGTTCTTAATGAGATTTAAGAGTAGGAGCGGCCGAACTGCATGGTGGGCCTGAATTTATTTTTAATTATCTGCCGATAAGGCTAGAAGGCGGAACGGTATTCCGCCTTAGCGATTGTAGCGGAAATACTTTGCGGCGCAGCCAAGCAAAGATTGCAGCGTAAAGCGCGACCCAGAGGGTAAGGCCCAAAAAAAACTCCATTCTTACAATTGGATTAATATTTCGGAGGCATTAAAAAACCTTAAGAGGGAATCTCGCTTTTGGGTTTGGTTAGAAGGAGGGTGATAATACCAGCAATAGCGGCTACGAATGAGGCGATGAGAATACTGATTTTAGATATTTTCACCATTTCGGGATCGCTAAAGGCTAAATTGGTAATGAAAAGGGACATGGTGAATCCGATACCGGCAATGAGGCCCATGCCTATAATGTGTCTCCAACTAAGCGATGGGTGTAGCTCTGAGATGCCCATTTTCTCGCCGACAAAGGCGAATATGCTAATACCGAGAACCTTACCTAGGGCCAGCCCCAGGATAATTCCTAAGCCGAGAGAGCTGGATAGTACTTCCGCGAGGCTAAGATCTAGGGTTACCGCTGCATTGGCTAAGGCAAAAACGGGAATAATGAAAAAGGCATTAAAGTTAATCAGACCATTTTCCAGTTTCAGCAAGGGGGGACGAGCATTTTGGGCATCGCGTTTAATCGCTCTTAAAATCTTGCGCTGGCGACGATCTTCCATAGGGTCTTGCGTTTCAATCTCGGTTTCCTCTAAGGCCTTAACATTTTTTGCCGTGCGTTTTTTTAAGAGATTACTGTCTAAACGAGGTTTAACCGGAATGGCAATAGCGAAAAGGACACCCGCAATGGTGGGGTGAATACCCGAGTTTAGAAAGCAATACCACAGGGCTAGTCCGGTAATGAGGTACCAAAATAATTTCTTGACTCCTAAACGGTTCATAATCATTAATAAACCGAAAACGCCTAAGCCTGAACCTAGAAAAGTGAGGTTAATTTCATTGCTGTAGAACAGGGCGATAATCAAAATTGCACCGAGGTCGTCGGCAATGGCTAAAGCGACTAAGAAGATTTTTAGTTGAGCGGGCACTCTTTTGCCTAGCAAGCCGATGATTCCTAAAGAGTAGGCGATATCGGTAGCCATGGAAATACCCCAACCTTGAGCGCTATCGGTACCAGCATTAAAAGCGATAAAAATTAAGGCGGGAACAATCATACCGCCTAATGCCGCCATTAGAGGCATGGTGGCCTTTTTTAGGGTAGCGAGTTCGCCTACCATAATTTCACGTTTCAACTCCATACCGGCTACAAGAAAGAAGATAGCCATTAGGCCATCGTTTATCCATTCTTCGATAGTAAGCCCGAAGCTAAAATGATCGGCTAGTTCAAAGAAAAACTCATCTTTGAGGAAATGGTGATAGGCCTGAGACCAAGAAGAGTTTCCAATAATGAGAGCAATAATAGTCGCCACAATTAATAAAAGTCCGCCAGCGGTCTCGCGGTCTAAAAACTTGCGGGCCGTCTGTCTTATGTCGGTTAAAGAAGAGTGATTATCTGTGGATTGATCCATTTATTAATTTTCATTCGGGTAGGAGGCGAATAATACTAAATTTTCTTGATTTAAAAGCGGGGAATCGCTTAAATAGTGGGGAAATGATAAGTGTATAAGGGATTTCTATGATTAGTAGTTAGTTGATGATAAAAAATATTAAAGAAGAGCGGTAGGCCCGATAACTTTATAGGGATATGAGATTTAGAACTATGTCGCTCATGTCTTGTTGAAATTATACGTAATTTCCAAACTAAATCACGATTCACATAAATGAAGATATTATTAACCGGCAGTACCGGCTATATAGGAAAGAGATTATTACCCAGTTTAATTGAAGCGGGTCACGAAGTGGTGTGCTGTGTGCGGGATATCAAAAGGTTTAATCCGCCCGAATCGCTCAAAGACAACTTGTCGGTAATTACCTTAGACTTACTAGAGGAAAACACCTTAGCTAATATACCAGAAGATATTGATGGCGCTTACTATCTGGTGCACTCGATGTCTGCTTCAGGCGATTACAAGTCGTTGGAGGGAAAATCGGCCATTAACTTTAGAGAAGCGATAAGCAGAACCAAGGTTCAGCATGTAATTTATTTGGGTGGCATTATTAACGAGGAGGAACTCTCTGACCATTTGGCTTCTCGTAAAAACGTGGAACTTGAGTTAGGTAAAGGCGATTATAATTTTACTTCTTTAAGAGCCGGTATTATTATTGGCTCGGGTAGTGCGTCTTTTGAAATTATTAGAGATATAGTAGAGAAGCTGCCTTTAATGGTGACCCCGAAATGGCTGAATACTAAATGCCAGCCGATCGGCATTTCAGACGTAATCTCTTTTCTATCGCGGGCTATTTTTAATCCTAAAACCTTTAATCAAGATTTTGATATTGGTGGGCCAGATATACTATCCTATAAAGAGATGCTGCTAGAGTTTGGTAAAGAGCGAAACCTAAAACGCACCATTATTACCATACCCGTAATGACGCCGCGTCTCTCTTCTTACTGGTTGTACTTTGTAACCTCTACCTCTTACCAGCTGGCTACTTCTTTAGTAAACAGTATGAAAATAGAGGTAGTGTGCCGTGATAGACGTATCAATGCCTTATTAGAGGTGGAGCCCTTAACTTATAAAGAAGCTTTAAAAAGAGCTTTTAGCAAGATAGAGAACAACGAGATTTTGTCTAGTTGGAAGGACGCTTATTCTAGTAGCGGCTTAAATTTTAATATTTCTGATTTCACGCGCGTGCCCACCTTTGGTTGTTTTAAGGATACTCAAAAGCGCAAGGTGAAGGACCGTGCAGCGAGTATTGAGCGCATATGGAGCATAGGAGGGAGCAATGGCTGGTATTACGGCACCTGGCTATGGCAAATTAGAGGTTTTATCGACAAGATTTTTGGCGGAGTAGGCCTTAGAAGAGGCCGCACCAGTCCGCATAGTATTAATGTGGGCGATGCCATTGATTTTTGGCGAGTACTATATGCCAGTAAGGAAGAAGGCCGCTTGCTGCTGTTTGCCGAAATGAAGCTTCCCGGTGAAGCTTGGTTGGAGTTTAGAATGGAAGAAGATGAATTAGTACAAACCGCAACTTTTCGTCCTTTAGGCTTGGCCGGTAGATTGTACTGGTATGCCGTACTGCCCTTTCATGGCTTTATATTTAGAGGGATGATAGAGCATATTGTTAATTCTGAAAAGGTAGGAAAAGAGCAGGCTAAGAGCGAGGGGTGAAATTCATCAATTAATAACAAGCCCCCATCGCAAATCAATTTTTTGAGTTTTTATCAGTTTTTTAGTGGATGACCCCCTAAATTATTTCGTCTTAACTTTCATTAGTCACTTATTTGTCACAAATTAGCCAATAATATAAAATTGGTAGAATAATGATTGTCGGCATCCCTAAAGAAATTAAGAAGAACGAGAGTAGAGTTAGTATGACACCTGCGGGGGTATTTGAAATGATCAAAAACAAGCATAGGGTCTACGTACAATCGAATGCAGGAGAGGGCAGTGGTTTTTTCGATCAAGACTATCTCGCAGCGGGTGCTGAGATTCTAGAAACCATAGAGGAGATTTACGAGCAGAGCGAGATGATAGTAAAGGTAAAGGAGCCTATTGAAGAAGAGTATGATTTAGTAAAAGAGGGCCAAATTCTATTTACCTATTTACACTTTGCTTCTAGTGAAGCACTTACTAAAGCGATGATAAAATCGAAGGCTATTTGCATTGCTTACGAAACAGTGGAGGATGATGAGGGAACTTTACCCTTATTAACGCCCATGTCGGAGGTAGCCGGCAGACTAGCCATCCAGCAAGGGGCAAAATATTTAGAAAAACCAGTGAAAGGTCGAGGCGTACTTTTAGGCGGTGTGCCGGGAGTGGCCCCGGGCCGAGTTCTAGTTTTAGGCGCTGGCGTGGTAGGTATCCAAGCCGCAAAAATGGCGGCTGGCTTGGGAGCACAGGTTACCATTATGGATGTTAATATGAAGCGTTTACGCTATGTAAACGACGTAATGCCGCCCCATGTGGTGACCGAATTCTCTAATGAGTTTAATATTCGTAAGCATATTAAAACCCACGATTTAATTATCGGTGGCGTTTTACTGAAAGGAGCTAAGGCGCCCAAACTTATAACGCGTGATATGCTAAAAGACATGCGCTATGGTGCTGTGATTGTTGACGTAGCCGTAGATCAAGGTGGCTGCGTAGAAACATCTAAACCCACTACACACGAAGATCCTGTTTATATTATTGATAACGTGGTGCACTATTCTGTGGCGAATATGCTAGGAGCGGTACCTTATACTTCGACTATTGCCTTAACCAATGTAACCTTGCCCTACGCTTTAAAGTTGGCTAATTTAGGCTGGGAAGAGGCCTGCGAAAAAGATGCTGGCTTAGAAAAAGGCTTGAATATTATTAAAGGGGAAGTGGTTTACCAAGAGATTAATGAGGCTTTTGGGTGGTGAGTCACCGCTACGCTGGTTAGAGAGACGAGAGACAAAGAGTCGAGAGACGAAGAGACTTATCTTCAGGTAGCTTGATGTATTCGTTTTCATAGTATTGAGATGGTGAAATATTTACCTATGACATGTTTTTTAAAGTGTTGATTTTCAATGGGTGTTTCACGATGTAGTAAAGCTTCCCAAGATATTTTTACGTCCGTTTTTTGGTTACGAACAGATTTCCTCTTCTAGAGGAGTTCGTGAGTTCCGCTGCGCTCCAGTCGACCAAAAAAGGACCAAAAAAGTCAAGGCTCCAATTTCTCTCTTCAAAAACTTTCATAAAAGGTAAGTTCGGTGGGCGAGTTACCAACGAATAGTTTCTTTTTTAAAGGAGTTTGTGAGCTCGTCGCTATGCTCCTCGGTTCTTCCAGTCGCAACCCAACTCACTAAACCTTTTATTTTATTTTTTGGCGTTCGTAACCGAAGCGCATGGCGCTGAGCTCAAGAACTCAATTAAATCAAAGTGCTGTTCTTAATTGAGGCCGATCCAGTATCCATCGCGATTTCGCTTAGGTGAAACCCTTTACCAACTTGTTTCAGTAGATAGCGGATTCTGCTATAGCTAAAAGGGGTCAAATCCGCGACAATCTGCGTAATCCGCCCAATCTGTGTTTTAAAAGGAGGGTTACTAGGAGGGGGAGTATTAATTTTAACCCAAAGTCCATTCTTGGCATTGTCCCAATCTCACAGCGAAGCAGTCTCATATCTAGAAGCTTTAGCGGTCTAAAATCTTCTTGGTTTACCGACGGAAAAGTCGGTTCTCAGCATGACAGTGTGGTATTTAGAGTAAGCTTAGGTTTTAGACGAAAGACTGAGAGACTGGAGACTAAAAGATGGCAATACGGAAATAAAGGCAATTCCTTTTAAACAAAAGGTAGGTGCAGGACTTATTGACTATAATGCAGACCTTTGCAGAGCTAAACCATTGCAGCATAGAGTCATTTGAAAAAGAAACTAAAACAACTAGAATTATTTCTAAAAAGCACCAATTTCGACCGTGGCATTCGCTTGGGGGTCGCTATAGCAGTGCCTTTCGGGATTTTGTATCTTTTAGGCTTATCTGAATATGCACCGGCGGTAGTGGTGGGAGCATTTTTAAATGCACCCGGCGATATTCCCGGTAGTATAAAGCGCAAGGTCAATGCCATTTTAGTGAGTATCGGCTTAACGATGCTGATTACCACCATTATTCTTTTTTCTAAAGCTTTTTTACCGCTATTATTAGTGGCGATAGCGGTGATTTCCTTTACTGTTGCCTTTATATCCGTGTATGGCTTTAGGGCTTCAATGGTTTCCTTTTCAGGCTTATTAGCTATGGTTTTGGCCTTTGCGGTGGAAAAGGAACGTGCCGCCGAAATTTGGTCGCACGTAGGCTTAATGGGCATAGGCGGATTTTGGTATTTAGGCCTGTCTTCTATTTTTCAGCAATTAGCGCCTAAGAAAGATCAAAACCAGCTTTTATCAGATACTCTGCTTTTAATTGGGAAATATCTAAAACTACGCGCCCGCCTTTTAGGCAAGAAGTCGAAGAGAGACGAGAGCTTAAAGCAGGTTTTTGTATTACAGCATCTCATTAACGATAAACATGAAACGCTGCGTGAAAGCTTACTGACGGCACGGAAACGCTCGGGTCGATCGCATTATGAGGAAAAGCAGTTACTTATTTTTCTGTCCTCTATCAATATTTTTGAGCTGATTGAGGCCAAGCATTTGGATTACGAAATGATTGATGGGATTTTTGGTGAACATAAAAAATTCCTCAAAGCCTCCAAAAAGCTTAATAAAACCATGGGGAATCACCTCATTCGTCTCTCCGAATTATTGATTCAGAAAGATGAGATTCCCAATAAAGACGTACTCTTAAAAGCACTAGCAAAAGCCCATGACTCCATTGGAAAATACATTGAAGCAGTGCAATTACCAGCAGCGCGCGAAGGCGCTTTAGTGCTGCGGAATCTCTACGATTATCAGGAGCAGCTTTTGCAGGAAATTCGTGCTATTAGAAGGGTAATGGCCAATGTAAAAGATGCTTCTAAAGTTTCTCTGAAAAGGCAGGATGCCAGTCAATTCTTAACTTTACAAGAGTACCGCTTAAATGTTCTCAGTCAGAACTTTAGCTTAAGCTCTACCATGTTTAGGCATTCCTTACGATTAGCGATTGCAGTGGTGTCAGCTTACCTTATTGGTCACTTCTTTCACATTCAAAATACCTACTGGATCTTACTTACGATTATAGTGATTATGCGACCTAGTTATGGCTTAACCAAAGAGCGTTCTAAAGATCGTATTATCGGTACTCTGATTGGCGCGGCTATAGCGGTGCCGATTGTAATTCTTAGTCAGAGTATGGTACTTTATGCGATACTCGCTTTCGTGTCTTTAATCTTGGCCTTTTCTTTAATCCAGCAGAATTATAAATCGGCCGCAGCCCTGATTACCATCAGCATTATTTTTGTGTATACCCTTATAAACCCCAATGCCTTTGAGGTTATACAATTCCGGGTAATCGATACCATTATAGGCTCTGCAATTGCCGTATTAGCTAATTATATAATCTTACCCAGTTGGGAAGCTGATAACCTCAAACAAGTATTGGTAAATGCTTTAAAGATGAATCGCGGCTATCTCTTAGCAACACGTGATTTATACCTAGATAGAAGCGAGCATAAGTTGGCTTATAATGTGGCCCGTAAAGAAGCTTTTTTGGCGATTAGTAATTTAAATGCTGCCTTTCAGAGACTAAGTCAGGATCCGAAATCTAAGCAAAGGGAGTTTCAATTGATTTACGAAATAGTGACCCTTAATCAGACGATGATTTCTGCCATTGCTTCTATCGGTAATTTTATCAGCAATCATAAGACTACGGCGGCTTCGGAGGAGTTTAATATTTTAGTAAAGAGGATTGCCAATACCCTGCAGATCTCACGCGAAAGCGTAGAAGATACAAGCACTAAGGAAAAGCAAGCAGAAGAAAGGGTAGAAGCGGCAGAAGAAAAACTACGAGGCAAGTACCAAGCATTATCAAGCATGCGCGATGAAGACATTCGTCAGGGCAAAACCGAGTTAGATGAAGATACCTTACACGGCTTGCAAGAAGCCTATTTGATTGCTAATCACATGAGTTGGCTGAAGTCACTTTCCGAAAATCTTCTCAAAGCGAGCGAGCGCTATCGTGCCAGTTTACTTGATCACTGAGTTAAGGTCTTATGATATTTAAGCCTGAGGCTGCATTATAAGCCTTACATTCTTAAATTTGGCGAAGCCTTCAATTTCCCAACCTGTTATTAAAAAGAAAAGCTATGGATCAAGAGATGTTAGAAAAGATTAAGTCTGACTTATGGGATTTCATGCTGACTTTTGGGCCAAGGCTGCTCTATGCTTTAGTTTCATTAGTAGTGGGGATATTTATTATCAAGCTGTTAAGGGGTATTTTAAATCGACTATTGAACCGTTATACGGTAGAGTTATCTCTGAGAAGTTTTGTGGAAAGTCTTAGTAACCTGGTGCTTTACGGCTTATTGGTCTTTGCAATAGGCAGCGTAATAGGTATTGAATCTACTTCTTTCTTAGCCATATTTGGGGCGGCCGGTATTGCCATTGGCTTGGCCTTGCAGGGAAGTCTCTCCAATTTTGCGGGCGGACTACTGATCCTAATCTTCAAACCCTTTAAAGTAGGAGATTTAATTAAAGTAAACGATAAGTTAGGTGATGTGGTGAAGCTTGATATTCTTTATACCCGTATTAGAACCTTTGATGGGCGCGTAATAACAATGCCTAATGGTAATGTTTCGAACAGCGACGTAGACAATCGCACCATGGAAAAACACCGTCGTATCGATTTAAAGCTGAAGTTTAACTACGATTCAGACTTTGAAGAGCTGAGAAAAATAATCACCGCCGCGATGCGTGAACATCCCAAGGTAATCCAAGACTTAGATGTAGATGTACGCATGGATGAGATAGGCGAGTATGAAATTAAAGTCGTAGCCCGCTCGTGGGTAGAGTCGCCCGACTACTGGCCTATGTACTGGATACAGCTTGAAGCCGTTAAAAATGCGCTAGATAAAGCGGGTATTGAAATTCCCTATCCGAGGAGAACTGTTTTTCAGGGGGGAGTTAGTAATTAGTATTTAGTAGTTAGTATTTAGTACTGAGTATGCCTAGAATACACTGACCAGATATTAAACTTATTACTTATTTATTGCAGCTTGAAAAGTCTCGTCTGAGAGTTACAGGAGTAATAATACCTGGATGGGCGGATACTCTAGCATACCCTTCATAACACTTTCGGCATCTAATCCGGTTTAGATTTTGTTTTTTCAAAAATAATTCTATATTCTATTATGAGAAACTTGTTGATTTCACTGCGCATTCGTCCTATACGGTGCGTGCACTAGCGTGCCATTCGCTTTTGGGTGCTTTTAGGAAGCGCCGGTGAAATAACCTTAAGCTAGAAGAGAAAAAAATGAACCAAGCTCATTATCATTTAGTGGTTAATCACCTACCTATTGTGGGCTCTTAATTGGGACCATTACCTTGATTGTTGGTATTTTAATAAAGAAGTCGCAAGTAAAGCTCACGGCATTGGGAATCTTAATATTCGCGGCCACTACGTCTATTATGGCTTTTTACACTGGAGAAGGATCCGAAGAAGTAGCGGAAGAAATTTCTACGGTGAGCGAATCAGTAATACACCAACACGAGGAGAATGCCGAGCTTTTTTTCAAGATGACCCTTATTTTAGGAGCAGCATCCTTGCTAAGCTTTGCCGTGGAATTAAAGAAATCGAAATATTCCCATTATTTCATTTTGGTGGTAGTGGCACTAGCTATTGCAGATGGGTTTCTTGCTATTAATACCGCTAACAGCGGGGGCGAAATTAGACATACAGAAATAAGAACGGAAACGAATCAGCCGCAGCAAGAAGAGCATAGCGAAGAACAAGAGTAAGAGTGATTTCAAAGACACTAATATGTCAATTAAACATTTAGTGAAGCTTTAGGTCAAATAAGTTAACTAATTATAAATAAATATATAACAGATAAAATAACAAAGAATATGAAAATTTACGAAGCCATAAAAAAAGACCACGAAATTCAACGAGACCTATGTAATAAGATCATGAAGACCGGGGCAGATTCTGATGGGCGCATTAAACTTTGGAAAGAGTTAAAGAAAGAATTAGAAGTGCATGAGGTAGCAGAGGAACGTCATTTTTATGAAGCCCTAATTGATACCGATAAAATGCAAGAGGATGCCCGACACGGCATGGCAGAGCACCATGAGATGGATGAATTAATAGAGGAATTAGATAATTCGGATATGTCTTCGGCGCACTGGTTGAAAACACTGGGTCAGTTAATTGAAAAAGTGAATCACCACTTGGAAGATGAAGAAAAAGACTTCTTTAAAAAAGCCAAGGAAGTATACAGTGAAGAAAAGGCAGCGACACTAGCGGACAAGTATCAGAAAACGGTGCAGGAGTACCGCGAAAGCTGGCCAGAGTCTATTCCTGGCAATTCATAGAGAGTCCGCCCCATCAGATAGTATCCTAATTTAAAACTCCCATAACAGCATATGAGTAATCAGAACCATAACGACAAACAAGAATCAGCAGGTAAATGTCCTTTTAGAGGTAATCGCGTAGGCGGAGCCGCGGGCACTCCTCCACAAATCGATGATTGGTGGCCTAATCGCTTGCAGGTAGAGCTGCTTCACCAAGATCAACCTGCGGCTAACCCCATGAGTGACGAAGATTATGAGGAAGCCTTCAATAAAATAGACTTTGAACAACTTAAAAAGGATATCAAAGCTCTATTAGTGGATTCTAAAGAGTGGTGGCCAGCTGATTATGATAATTATGGTCCGCAAATGGTTCGAATGACTTGGCACGCGGCTGGTACTTACCGTATTGCCGATGGTAGAGGCGGTGCAGGACAAGCCATGCAACGCTTTGCACCCATTAACTCTTGGTGGGATAATGGTAATACCGATAAGTCTCGTCGCCTTCTTTGGCCGATTAAAAAGAAGTACGGCGCAGCGCTCTCTTGGGCCGATTTGATGGTCTTAACTGGTAATTGTGCTCTGGAGATAATGAATTTTCCTACTTACGGCTTTGGCGGCGGTAGACGTGATGCCTGGGAACCAGACCGCAGTACTTACTGGGGGCCGGAGTTTTGGAACGGGAAGCCTTTCAAGGAGTCTAAAGTAGGCGAGTATTACGATGGGCATCCGGATGAAATGGTAACGCAGACTGAGCGCTGGAAAGGCGAGCCTTCTGATGATGACCGTGATCTTGAGAACCCCTTGGGTGCTACTCACCAATCCTTAATTTATGTAAACCCAGAAGGGCCGGGCGGTAACGGCGAACCAATGGATTCTGCCAAAGCAATTAGAGAGTCATTCAAGCGTATGGCCATGAATGATGAAGAAACCGTTGCTTTAATTGCTGGCGGTCACGCTTTTGGTAAAAGTCACGGTATGGTTGATGCCGATAAAATTGGTCCCGCGCCCGAAGCGGCTCCCCTTGAAGCAATGGGTATGGGCTGGCAAAACCCAGAAGGAACGGGCTTTGCTCAGCATACCATGACCAATGGTATTGAAGGTTCGTGGACACCAGACCCCACTAAATGGGATAATGATTATTTGACCAATCTGTTTAAATACGATTGGAAAAAGAAGAAAAGTCCTGCCGGTGCTACGCAGTGGACATCCACTGATTCGGATGCCCCCAAGACGCCAGACGCCCACTTAGAGGGCAAAAGCGATGACTTGATGATGATGACTTCCGATATTGCTCTAAAGGTAGATCCTGCCTACAAAGAGGTTTGCGAGAAGTTTATTAATGACTTTGACTATTTCACAGAAGCTTTTTCTAAAGCTTGGTACAAGTTAACGCACCGCGATATGGGTCCTAAGGATCGTTATTTAGGTCCGGAAGTTCCCAAGGAGGATTTATTGTGGCAAGATCCCATACCAGCCTGCAATCACCCTTTAGTGAATGACAGTGATATTAAAGGTTTGAAGGATAAAATTCTCGCCAGTGATTTAAGCACTTCCGCATTAATTTCTGCCGCATGGTCGGCCGCTTCCGTTTATCGCAATTCCGATAAAAGAGGAGGAGCCAATGGTGGCAGAATTGCCTTAGAGCCCCAGAATACTTGGGTAATGAACCGACCTTCGGAACTAAAGGGGGTATTGGATAGACTGAAAGAAATTCAGAATGATTTTAATACTAGCCAGAAAGACAAAAAGCAGGTTTCTTTAGCCGACTTAGTAGTTTTAGGCGGTTGTACTGCCGTAGAAGAGGCAGCCAAAGCCGCGGGAACGCAAGTTAAAGTTCCGTTTACCCCGGGTCGCATGGATGCTAGTCAAGAGCAGACCGATACGGAAAGCTTCAACTACTTACAAGTCGTTTCAGATGGTTTTAAGAATTATCATAATAAGGAAGTAGAGTACAATGTACCAGCCGAGCGAATATTTTTAGACCGTGCCCAACTCTTAAACTTGAATGCCCCTGAATGGACCGTTTTAGTCGGCGGACTGCGTGTACTAGATCAGAACTATGATCACTCCAAACACGGCGTGTTTACCGAAAGAGTAGGACATCTGACCACTGACTTCTTCCAGGTTTTAACCAGTATGGATTATGTATGGGAGCCACAAGGAGACAATAAGATGCTCTTTAATCTGAGAGATCGTAAAAGTGGTGGCATTAAGTATACTGCAACACGTTGCGACTTAATCTTTGGTTCGAATGCGCAACTGAGAAACATTGCGGAAGTTTATGCGGCCGACGATGGACAAGAGCGCTTTGTAAAAGATTTCGTGGCGGCATGGAACAAGGTGATGATGTTAGATCGCTTTGATTGATTAGTAGTTAGTAGTTAGTACAAAGTATTTAGTACTTAGTACTCAGTACTTAGAACCTGCTACGCTAATATTTAAGCCTCCGGAAGGGGGCTTTTTTTTTGGAGATATGAGGCCATTGCGCTTTGGGAAATGAGATTTGAGAAAAATTCTTCACTCTATTCAAATCCCGAAGGGATGAGACTATAGTAGAAATAGTAGACTTAAGGGTGAACCTGAACCCTGAAGGGGTGGTACAGTAGGGGAGCAAGAGTAAGGAGGTTGAATATTCGTTTTCATGGTAATGAGATGCTGAAACGAGTTCAGCATGACATCTTTTTTAGTGTGTTGGTTTTCAAGGGGCACTTCGCGATGGAGTAGAGAATCCCAAGATATTTTTACGTCCGTTTTTTGGTTACGAACAGCTGTTCGCTTTGAGCGGAGTTCGTGAGTTCCGCTTCGCTCCAGTCGATCAAAAAAGAACCAACCGAACGAAGTGAGCTCAGGCATTCCTATAAAAATCAAACATGCATGCCTAAAAAAGTCAAGGCTCCAATTTCTCTCTTCAAAAACTTGCATAAAAGGCAAATTCAGTGGGCGAGCTCCTCCGTCGCTTCCCAATTCATTAAGCCCTTTATTTAATTTTTTGGCGTTTGTAATTGAGGCCGAGGAACCCACCAATAACAATCTCGCTAAGACTTGAGAATCAACTTCGATTGCTAGATTCAGCGGCTATGTCATCAAATCTTCATGGAATCTGGCCCAGATTCTCTTTTCTCAGCATGACGGCAGGGTATTAAGAGTCAAAGAGTTTGAGCAAGAGTAGGGAGAACTCTAGACGAGAGATAAAGAGAGGATTTTCCTTAGGATCGACCTGTTTTTTTTTACCAAAGCCACTCATAGAATTAAGATTTTGGAAAACCCTCTGTGATCTTTGTGTTAGAATTTACCACGGAGAACGCAGAGGAAGTTGTTTGTGGAGAGGGAATTCGGTAGGAAGGAATGGGATTGTGGAAAGGAAATTCGGTTGTAATTCGGAGCGTGAACTTTGTGTGAGCCTCCGTGTGCTTTGTGGTAAAGAATTTATTTAACTGCCTAGAAAACAGATGAAATGGTTTGTGAACCTAGGCGTTTAAGTAAAAACAGGCATTACTCCCTAAAAAATAACAACGCAAAGCATTTGCAAGCGTGCTTATTTTTTTATCAAGCATTTATCATCTACTTTTATGGACTACCTGAACGTTTTAGCTTCAAACCAAAGCTTTTAACCAAATAACCTCAAAATATGAAGGGTTCATTAAGACTTGATATTCTCACCAAAACCTTCGATGATTTACCCGTAGGGGTAGGGATCTTTGAGATTCCTGATTTAGAGGATATTGAAAGTATTCGCTATGTGTTTATGAACAAGGTTCTCTTGTACGAAATGCGAAAGGAGCGCGAGGAGGTATTTGGTAAGCGAATTGTTGAGGTCGCTCCCGAAGCCTATCAGCATGAAGGAGGCTTATATGTAATTAATACCTACTTTAAAGTCGCAGCCGAAGGAGGTAGCATTAATCTAGGCTTGGTAGAATATTCCAATCACATGGTGGCGGGTACTTACGAATGTTCGGTGCATCATATTCAGGATAATTACGTGTATGTGATGTTGCGAAACGTGACGGAACTGGAGCAAGCCAAAAATGACTTGGAGCGGAAGAACAAGGACCTGAGCAATTTTGCGCATATGGTTTCGCATGATTTAAAAGACCCGCTTAATACTATTTCTAGTCTTATAGAATTAATCAAAATGCAGTTTGAGGATAAGCTAGGGGCGGAAGGAAACCAATTAATAAGTTTCATCTACGATTCAGCCAAGCGGATGAGGAATCTGATTAACGATATATTAGAGTTCAGTAGCATTGGGCAACACAAAGAAATGACCCAGCTGGATTGCAATGAACTGGTAGATATCGTTCAACAAGATTTAAAAACTAAAATAAAAGACAATAATGCTAGCATTGAGGTGGGCGACTTGCCTGAGATCAATGGCTATCGTACCGAAATGCGTTTGCTATTCCAGAATTTAGTGAGCAATGCCATCAAATTTAATAGACCGGGAGAAAGCCCAAAAATCAAAATTTCGGCGAGGGAAGAGGACGGTTGGACTTTCACGGTAGAGGACAATGGCATTGGCATTGCGGAAGAAAATCAGGAAAAGATTTTTAGCATTTTCCAGAGGCTTCACGATAGAAGTGAATACGAGGGAACCGGCATTGGACTGGCGCATTGCAAGAAAATTATTGATCTGCATAAGGGGGAAATCTGGGTGAATTCTGAACCGGGAAAAGGCAGTACTTTTAGTTTCACTATTCCGAAGTAGTGGAGAGACGAGAGACAAAGAGACGAAAGACAAAGAGAGTTTTTTCGGTAGGTGTCTCGTCCTGAAATAGGTTTACACTTTTATGTGTAAACTTTTTTCAGGACGAGTCAGATGAAAGCCCAAGGGTCAGACGCATGTTAGATTTGCCGTCTGGGGCTTTAAATTCTGGAGGGGCGTCTATTTTTCTAACTGTAATAAAGGACGAGATTATCCCATTTATTGATGAAAGATATAAAACGACTACTGACAGGGGTATTTCTGGACACTCATTAGGAGGATTATTTGCAAGTTATTGTCTTCTTACAGAACCTGAATTGTTTAGCAGGTATGGCATAAACAGTCCTTCTTTATGGTGGAATAGAAAGGTTATGTTTAATTTAGAGAAAGCGTATTCAGAAGAACACGATGAACTAAAAGCGAAAGTTTTTATGTCAGTGGGCAGTTTAGAGGGCAAATCGATGACCCCTGTTATGATAGAATTTGCGGAGCAACTAAGGAGCAGAGGTTATAAGGGGTTAGAACTTACTCATTATGTTTTTGAAGACGAAACTCATACTTCTGTAGTCCCAGCAATGATGAGTAGAACAATTAGAGTCCTTTATAATAGTTCTGATTAAGAATAGAAACTACACACCACATTAGCTATACTCAATAGGGGAGACAATGACTCATTTCGATCAGCCTACTGAGTTTAGCCTTAGCGTTGTAGCAACATCCTAAAAGTAAAACACAAGTAGACCCCCGATAGTAATTGTCATGCAATCAGATAATCATCTTCTAAAATCCTTAAGTTGAGGGTTTAGCATTATTCTGACTAAGCGCCCAAGCCCCCGTAACGGCAATGCTCTTACAGAAAATAACTTCAGAATTTAAGTATTCTATTAGGGGACAGAGTCCAGTCGTATTAAAGCTTAATATCTAAATTCTTACCACGTTCGTCCTTAATGCGCCAATAATTGCGTTTGTTATCATGCACTTCTAGATCGAGGGAAGCGGCATAGTCAATGAACTTTTGATCGATGGTATCATGATGAAAAGGGTTACCGACCACTTTAGTAATGACCGGGTTAGGGTCGCGGCCATCTTTTTCTTCATTGGCTAAATGGTCTTTCAAGCTGTTATTCTTGTAAGCCAGGAAGCGAATAGGGGCGAAATGGTTTTCACCATTTATTTTGTAAACACAGAGAGATTTTCCTTTGCGCACCAAGTCTTGGGCAAATTCCTTTTCTTCTTTCTTCTTGCTTTTTAGGTAAGCCTCAATGGTTAGAATATTGTCGATGAGATCTTGTCTTTTATTTATGAATTCCATGGTCTCTTTTGGTAGTATTAGCTTTTGATTAGACAATTATACAATCCTAAGGGTAATTTTGATTAAAAAAACCTATAAAATGTGATGAAAATCTAAAAATAATGTGCCTTTCTAATTTAAGGCTTGTTAAAATGGGTGCAAATACCATGCTGTTTTGCAAAAAGCACTTCTTGGCTTGAGTCCAAAAATCTGTCCCATGCCTGCTAGGCTGAGGAGGCTAATTCATAATTTGGATATCTGCTCAATTGGAATTATAAAATCTTATAAATCAACAACTTATTGTTTAATAAATGCAAAGACATAGAGCAAAGCTGGTTTAGTCATGCTAAACGGCGAGACTGAAATTATGGCATTACGGACTGATTAAACAGCTGCAATTCATGACAGATTCATTTATTGATTTCGTTTCTTAACCCTGTTTCTCGATACTTAAGTCTTCTCAAGACTTTTTAAACTCCTTTTTTGGATACGAACGATATCTCTCTTTCAGAGGAGTTCGTGAGCTCATCGCTGAGCTCTTCGGTTACAAACGAGTTGTATATTTTTTGTTTGAGTTTGTGAGCTCGTCACTACGTTCCTCGGTTCCTCCGTCGCTTTGTTACGAACTGCTGTCCTCTTCCAGAGGAGTTCGTGGGCTCATCGCTGCGCTCTTCGGCTCCCAATTCGCTAAACTTTTCACCTTGCTTTTCACTCTTCATAACCGAAGCGCTTTGCGCCAAGCTCAAGAACTCCGATTAAATCAATTTTTCTGTTCTTAATTGATGCCAGTCTAGCACCCATTACCAATTCGATTAATTTAAAACATTACGAGCTTCGAGTTTAGCAGGTATGGAAATATTCTAAGGTTAAAAGGAGTCAAATCCGCGACAATCTGCGTAATCCGCCCAATCTGCGTTTTAAAAGAAGCTTGCTAATGGGAAAGGATATTGATTTTATCACAAAGTCCCTCCTTGGTGAGTCCTGATCTCAGAGCGAAGCGGCCTCATATCTAGAAGCTTTAGCGGTCTTAAATCTCCTAATGTCATCAAATCTTCATGGTTTACCAACGGAAAACTCCTTTGTCATAATGTCGAGATGGTTTTAGTGGAGCACTATAGCGTGCAAGACGCAAGTTTTGGCGCTGGCTATAGCCTTAAATATGGCACCGCGAGCAAATCATAAAGAATGCAGGCGGGTCTCATCAGGCGATTAGGGAAAATCAATTACAACAAAACGGAAAGATACTTGTTGATTTTTGCATAATGGGTAGAGTAGTAAGGTGCTTATCGGCCTAGGTAAACACTACTAAAACTACTGTAGTCGCAGAAATGGCAGCGGCAAATTTAAAAAGTGAAGACTATAAATTAAAAACAAAATACTAACTTGACGCTATCAGCGGTAGACCATCCATTAAATCATTACCAAAAAAAACAAAAATAACATGTTCAAAAAATTCACCTTTACGGACAAGCTACTCTTTGTAGCTGCCATGCTATCTCTCATTTATTCTGAAGTCTTGTTTTTTAATGGCCACACGGACCAGGCGATATTTATCGGCCTCTGGGTACCGTCTATACTAGCTTTTGGAATATACTTGAATCTTGTAAATAAGAAAAAATAATGATCGATCTTATACCCTATTTTGCAGGACTAGTAACTTTATTATTTGGTCTAGGTTTCAGTTATGCCATTACTAATGGTTGGAACATTGAAGAAGACGAGCAGGAAGAAGATTAATTTAAATTCTCAAGCAATGTTAGATTTACAAAGCGTAGCCCAGCTTATTGTGGCCATATCAGTTTACTTCGTATGGATTTTTAGATACGATAACATTATTAAAGAATTTAAAGATTTTGGCTTAAGCGATCTCACTCGAACTTTTGTGGGCGCGGCTAAAGTGGCTGTATCAACCTTGTTAATCGTAGGTATTTGGTATCCAGAATTAGTAAGCATATCTGCTATAGCAATGGCCTTTTTTATGTTAGCGGCGCAGTATTTCCATTTTAAAGTAAAGAACCCTTTCGGCAAGCGAGTACCCTCTTTAATTTTCTTGCTTTTAAGTATTTACATCGCGCTCGCCTCTTCGGGTAACCTTTCTATATGAACTACCTATTAGTTGTTTGTGCTCTATTTTCAAGCCTCTCCTTTTTGTACTATACCGTCGCTTATTTCACTTCGCCTCATATGAAAAGTGAGTTTGAAAGGTTTGAACTCAAAGAGCTAGGCATCTTCATTATTATCTTAGAGTTACTAGGCGCACTGGGCTTATTAGCGGGTTTGTTTTATCAACCGCTATTGCTGCTATCTTCCGGTGGACTGGCTTTGTTAATGTTTTTGGGTTTAATGACTAGACTTAAATATAGAGACAGTTTTAGGGTTTCTGCTCCGGCAATATTTTACATGCTTTTAAATGGCTTTGTTTTTTATATAGCGATTGTTGCTTAGGGGAGGTTTTTTTTTTAGACGAGAGATTAAAAGATTAAAGACTAAAGACAAAGAGAGGAGAGACGAGGAGAGGGGTTTCGGTAGGGATAGTGCTTTCGTTTTTATAGTATTAAGATGCTGAAATGTTTAGCCAGGACATCTTTTTTAATGTGTTGATTATCAAGGGTTGTTTCGCGATGAAGTAAATCTACCCAAGATCATTCTCTTTTCTTTTTGGCTTGACCCAAAGAAGAAACAAAAAGGTCAAGGCTTCAATTTCTCAACACAAAAATATTTGCCTTAGCCCAGTTCGGTGGGCGAGTTACAAACGAGTTGTATGTTTTTTGTTTGAGTTTGTGAGCTCGTCACTACGTTCCTCGGTTACGAACGCAATTCCTCTTTCAGAGGAGTTCGTGAGCTCATCGCTGCGCTCTTCGGTTCCTTCGTCGCAACCCAACTCAATAAGCCTTTTATTTTATTTTTTGGCGTTTGTCATTGAGGCCAGTCCAGTACCCATCACGATTTCGCTTAGGTGAAACGCTTTACCAACTTGTTTCAGTAGATAGGAGATTCTGCTATTGTTATGAAAGTCAAATCCGTGACAATCTGCGTAATCCGCCCAATCTGCGTTTTAAAAGAAGCTTCTTTATGGGAAAGGATATTGATTTTAACCCAAAGTCCATTTTGGGCATGGTCTCAATCTCACAGCGCAGCGGCCTCATATCTAGAAGCTTTAGCGGTCTAAAGTCTCTTAGCGGCATCAAATCTTCCTAGTTTACCAACGGGAAACTCTTTTCTACCCATGACATTTTTTTATGTGTTGATTTTCAAGGGGCGTTTCGCGATCGATTAGTGCTTCCCAAGATCAATTTCCTTTATTTTTCAGTTCCAAACACTCCTCTATTTTTAAAGAAGTTCGTAATTGAAGCTGGTCCAGTACCCATCACGATTTCGCTTAGGTGAAACGCTTTACCAACTTGTTTCAGTAGATAGGAGATTCTGCTATTGTTATGAAAGTCAAATCCGTGACAATCTGCGTAATCCGCCCAATCTGCGTTTTAAAAGAAGCTTCCTTAGGGGGAAAGGATATTGATTTTAAGCCAAAGTCCATTCTTGGTAAGTCCTGATCTTACAGCGCAGCGGCCTCATAT
>Ga0306912_1000354_pt1 | contig 27984 bp, 15 predicted proteins | sample AntRauFillE10628_FD_190443 | JGI IMG/M metagenome (GOLD analysis project Ga0306912, IMG submission 190443) | Saline lake microbial communities from Rauer Islands, Antarctica - Metagenome Filla E10 #628 (v2) (version 2) | ecosystem: Environmental > Aquatic > Non-marine Saline and Alkaline >... | reverse complement strand
GTTTACCGTAGGTCCCAATTCTGGAAAAAGAGCCTACATGACTGTTAGAAAGAACTTGTCCTGAAGTACCGTTGAGAGCTACTATTCGTCCCCAACGTTGCGCAATCACTGTTTGTGTGGGTTCGTGGAAATGAATGTCTGCAAAGTAGTCTACATTGGGGTCGGAAAAGGTCCAAAGGATGTGTCCGGTTTTTTTCTGGATGCACACCAATAAATGTGAATCGGAATTAATGCAAGCAAGATAAATATTCTCGCTTCCCTGGACAGACTTTTTAACGCCGTAATCCACAGGTAAAGGACTGGTCCAGGCAGTATCTAAACCTAAGAAAGTGGAATCTGGATTTGTATCGATAGAAGTCGTATCCTGGAATCGACAACTGTCCGGTTCGCAAGCATTTTCGGCACACGGATTAGAATTGCAGTCAGGAACAGGGAGAACTGACTCCTCGCAAGCGAAGAGTGTCAATAAAAATAACAACAAGTAAATGTCTAGGTATTCCAGAGCCCAAAACTTTTATCTGTTTGCAATCAAAACCACTCGTCCGGTATTTCCCAGGCGCCGATAGATACATTTCCATCAATGCCGAAAGAACCATAGTAAATTTTCTTATCAAAGTCGACAAGGGTATACCCTAGCCCGTGGTAAATTTCTTCGATATTCGTATCCCAGAGAAATTCGTTTGAACGAAGATCATAACACCTGTTTTTTCCACTCATAAAAAGAAGGTGATTATATGCAATGACATGAACTGGACGTTCACCAGTGATTTCCATTACTACCTGGCCAGTACTTAAATCCACAAAGGAAACGTACAGTGTGCCAAATGGAGGTTCGGGTGATGAACTTTCGTTTGCTATAACTAAAGTGTTTCCTCCTACTTGTTCAGCACTAGCCAAAATAAAGTTTCGCTTTTCACTTTCATTAAGGTTACTTTGCCACAGGAAATTACCTGAAGGCAGGTCCACACAATGTACAAGTCTGGCGGAAAAGAAGACGACCTTATCATCAAAGATGTTGATTTGTTGAATATTAGAGTTTCCGTTCGGATCGAGGTCCTTATGCCACCAGAGAATGGAGTCGGCAGTGAGGTTGTAGGCTAGTAGATCAATGCGACGGGTTGGAAATGCCATGCGATGTTGCAAGACGAGAATTTCGTCTCCTGTTTGTGGGTCGTACCAGTGGTTAAATGAATCAGCATCGGGCTCTATTCCATCCATAGAGTCAATATGCATTTTATAGGCCCACTGCCAGTTTTGGAGATCTGAAATATGCGATCGGATCGCCCCTCCCACTGTTTTATCTGGCGACTTGACCGGGACGTAGTAATATTGACCTAATAGTTTACCGTAGGTCCCAATTCTAGAAAAAGAGCCTACATGATTGTTAGAAAGAACTTGCCCTGAAGTACCGTTGAGAGCTACTATTCGACCCCAACGTTGCGCAATCACGGTTTGAGTAGCTTCGTGGTAATGAATGTCTGCAAAGTAGTCTACATTGGGGTCTGAAAAGGTCCAGAGGATGCGTCCGGTTTTTTTCTCTATTCCTATCAGAAGGTGTGAATCTGAGCTAAGGTCAATACATGTTAGGTATATATTTTTATTACCTTGAACGGCTTTTCTTGGACCATATCGACCTGTTAGCGCGCTCGTCCAGGCGGTATCTAAACCTAAGAAAGTGGAATCCGGATTTGTATCGATAGAAGTCGTATCCTGAAATCGACAACTGTCCGGTTCACATGCATTTTCGGCGCAGGGGTTAGAATTGCAATCGGCTACGGCTACGATGGGTTCTTCGCAAGCGAAAAAGGTGGATAGGAAAAGAAATAAATAAAACATCATACGTTTCATGGTTCGTTTTTATAAAAACTCGGGAAGGGTTTACCCTTCCCGAGTCATATTATTATAATTAATCTACTTCATCGGTCTCATAAAATAGTCCAAAATCTCCTTCAAACAAACTAATTAAGGCATTTTTTCCAATATCGTCGTTTCGAATAGCCATATGAGTGGAACCATAGTCGACACGGATATCTGGAAAGGCTGACCAATTCCAAACTTTTGGAGTTTCCTTCGAAACAATCACTGGATCTTCCGTAGCTTGTGGAATGCTGCTTTGAACCTCCACTGAGAATAACCCATCAGAAGGTAAGATAGTCCAGTTGTTGATCACCACCTCCTCAATTATAGAGTAGCAATATCCTCCTCCTTGTCCAGAGCCTCCTGGTTCATTTGAAGATGGGGGGATGCATTCTGTTCCCAGTGGAAAGGGCCCAGTTCTGCTTTCCTCCAAATCTGAACCCGAGAAACAAATGCAGTACTGTTCTTCCTCTATTGTCTGATCTAATTCCCGAAGTCCCATAGCGGTGAGGTAGTTGTTATTGAAATTATTAAGAGCATTAATGCCGAGGTCGAACCCATCAACGACTGATTGGTTTTTATCGACTAATCGATTTAAATTTCCAACTTTAGTTCTTAGGGTCCAACACAGGGGATTAAACAATCCTCCAAAACCACTGCACAACAAATCCCTTTGACGTCTAGCTTCCGATCTCTCTTTTTCGTTTTTTCTTAACTTTTCTTCGTAATCCAACTTTTCTGCTATGTAATACAAGCGTGTATTTTCCATAGTTACAGCAGTCTCTTTTTCATTTCTGTCTGCTTCAAACAAATCATAGGAGCTTGCCTTATTCAAGAAATAATGGATATTTGCCCATGCAATTGGAACTGGAAAGTTATCAACGGTATAAGTTCCGCCGTCACTTTCAAGCTCTACACCATCTTCGTAGGTGACCACAGGTCGCTCTGACCCAATAGCAAGAATGGATGTCATATCAGACTCATATGAATTTAAACTTTGTAATTCGGCCGATGAAGGTGTATAATCTTCAGTTATATTGGGTATAGTAATATCCAGATAAAAGGACAGTATGTCTTCAATTAGTATTGATGACAATTTATCTGCGATCTGTTCTCCCGTTGGGATATCCACATCAAAACTAAATAGAGATAAGAGAAAATCAGGGATAAAATCTACAATTGACTCCACAGCTTCAAAAACTAGAGCTCCTGAAGGGCCGGCTAATAGGTCACTTGATAGATCTTCGAGAAAATCAAGTATGATATTCTGCTGCTCTGGATCCGCTATCAAAGCACCTTGATTTGGTGAGTTAAAAGTTACTAACCCTCCAAAACGTGTAGAGGTCTCTGAATTGGTACTTTGATGTTGATCAATCCTTCTGGTAACAATACCGCCTTGGCTATGGCCTATTGCTATTGAATTTAGCCGATCGTAGTTTGCACTGAGTCGGGAATCATTTGAAGCATTGTTTACAAGTTGATTGCCCAAGTGTTGCGCGACTTCAGAAAGTGGGTTGTCCTCTACTGCACTATAATCTATTTCAGTGTCAGACACGAGTTTTCGAGGTGTAACTACGGTATTATCCGAATTATGTTCAAAGGCCAGAGCCGCACTAAACCAACTGTTAACATCTCCACCGAACCCGTGCACCCAGTGCACCATTCGTAATTCATCCTCCGTCATTGAGGTTTCATTCACATCTCTGTCTTGAGGTTCCGGTAGTGATGGTATGGGGCTGACCTCGGTTTGCCCGGGGATTACCCTTCCTGTTTCATCAGGAATGCAAGTGGAGAAAAATTGTTGAAGTAGCGTGTCATTAGTTGACATAGTTGGTGTCATCTGTGACCAAATATTAGTTGATGTCATTAATATTACGAAAAATATAGTTAGGTATTTCATTTTAATAAGTTTTACTGTTTTACAAATTTGTTAACAAGAGTATTGTTTTCCGTTAGAATGCGAACGATGTATAATCCGGAATGATAACCCGAGATGTTCATTCGCATTACTTTAGATGGAAGGACTTTGCGTTGATCAATAATTTGACCAGTCTGACTAATCACTTCTAGACGCGCTCCATCCAGTTCCTTGTCCTCCAGGCTTTCATAATTAAGGGTTATGAAACTATTCGCCGGATTGGGATAGATTCTCAAATCCATACTTACCCTTCTATCCTCATTCTGAGAAGACCTGGGGTCTGCAGAGGAGTTTTCTGCCGTGTCAATACGGCAATAGTTACTAAAGGTTCTTTCAATCACTTGATAATAGCATTCGCCGTTCCGCTTTTCTTGTTTATAGTAATTAGTACTAAATAACGGAACAGTTCTCACCGTATCTGTTGGGTCCCTTTGTATGAACTTGACTGATTTCGTTTGCCCGTTCGAATCTAAAGCATTGAAAATCTCAAAATTCTGAACTGTATCGATTACATAGATAAGGTCACCATAGTCGATCTGAATTAGGTCTCCACCCAATGAAGTTGTGGGAAAGGGTTCGTTTTCGCCCTCCAGAGGAGGCTCAGATGGCCCCTCTTCTAAATCCACTGAATCCAGACTCCATTGACTTCTCGAATATGAACCAATTATAGACTCATTTTGATAAATATAAATGTCTCCTGGCTCTACAATGACATGGGAGTAAGGGACTACATAATCATTAAAATACTCGCTGGGGTTGGATACCGCGCTAATCATGAGCTGTTCATTCTCACTGTTAACTGCGTGCTGAACTTCTTCTATTAACAGCGTCGGCTCCATTCTGGCATAATCATATGCACTATAGGTAGCACCTTCTCCTCCGGTTGTGGGGAAAATAACTTTTTGCTCCGTAGTTTTCACATACGATTCTTGCAGATCTAAATCAGCTGGGACTCCAGGCAAATCTAACATTTGACATTGCCCAAAAAGGAATTGATTCGCCGGTAGCGTAATTACTAATACGGCGATTAATTTGAAGAAATTACCCTTTATATAGTAGGGCATTTTTAAAATATCATAATCTTTCATGACATAAAAATTTTTGGTTATTAAATAATGTATAAGTCGACTAAATACGGTGTAAATATATGGCCCAATGCCTCTCATGTAAAATTAAAAAATGGCTAAAATTTATGTGTTGTTCTAAGAGTTGCTTATATTTCTAAAATAAAGTCCGATTAGAATATTTGTCTAATTCTTTTAGGTATAATAATAGGTTTAATGACAATAAAATGACAAAGATGGAAAGACCTTCTACACCATCAAATGATGAAATTCAACAAAAGCTTATCGATTTTATCGCTGAAAAAGTCGGCACACATGCGCAGCATAAGAAAAAACTGGCTGCTCAATTGGGCTTGACCCCCCATGCTTTATACAAACGGCTCAATGGACGCACCAAGTTTACGGTAAAAGAAGTGGCGCTGATGATCAATGCCTATCAAATGTCTTTCGACGAACTGGTTATCGATCACCCCTTTTATGCAAAAGTATTCCTGACTTCTCAAAAAACGCCCATCCTCAGTATTGAAGACTACCTATTGAACTTACAGCACCAAATGGAATCCCTGCAACCACTTTCAGAATGCGAAGTGACCTATGCCGCTGCCGAAGTGCCCATCTTTTATTACTTTATGAGGCCGCACCTCGGATGTTTTAAACTCTTTGCTTTCGCCAAACACGTTTGGAATATATCCTCCCTCCGCGAAGAGGATCAGTTTCGCATGAATTTGTTTAGTGAAGCACTAATTGAGAAGACTAGATCATTGTGGAAAGGATATAGCCAGTTATCCACAACCGAAATATGGACACCTCATATTTGGCTCACTACTTTGAGTCAGTTAGAGTATTATATACAACGAGATTTATTCTACTCCCGTGATGAAGCAGTCAAAATACTGATTGAAATTCAGGAAGTCATTATGCATATGAGAGCATTTATTCTGGAAGGGTCCAAATCCTTGGAATCCACCCCAAAATCATCGCTCCATGTATTGAGTAACCGACTACTCTACTCAAATAATATGATTCGCGTACGACGAAAAGATCGAGATGCATTGTTTATTACTCACGATAACCCCAATTATCTATACACAGAGGAAAAAGAGTTATTTTCCTACACCAGCATTTGGCTAGATAAGCTTTTGACGAGCTCTGATACCCTAAAGCGCAAAAAGCAAATAGTGGATTTCTTCTCTCTGACCCAACAGCGCATAGCCGACTTAAAAGACAAATTAGCGGCTTAAACCAGCAATTTTATGTCGATTAGGCATTATGATTTTATTGGGCGTGCCCCCTCGTCCGCCGACGGGCTGACTCGGGGTCGGTCCCTTCCGGGGTCGCTATCCGCTCCGTACCGGCTAGTCACAAGTGACTTTAGCCGGCACCAAGCCCTCCAGGCACCTCACGCGCAGCGGCCCATGGCCGCTAAGGGAAAAATGCAGTGCTAGTGCGAGCTTAATAGGTTTATTTTTTATTATCTCGAAACCTCCGTACGATGAGAACTTGGTTGTTCTTGAACTCCATCCAGGCAAAGTCATAGACTAAGTGATAGCGTTTTCCTTTCGCATTTTCATAGAAGCCCGTCATGTACTCAAATCGAAAATTCTTTTTCGCGAGAAGCTCCCGATCGACCTTTTTCTGTTGTGTGTTATCGCCCATGAACTCGAAGAGAATTGAGCGATTCCGGTGAAGGACTTTATCAAAAGAGCGAGTGGCCTTATTTGTTATTCTTTTGAGCTGTCGATGATAATAAGCCTTGCATATCGGACGGCAAAAGATTTTGTCCTTTCTTCCGGAGAATTCAGCCTTGCAAAATTTGCATTTACGCGAGTCCACTTATATAAAAATTAGGTTTAGAAATTAATTTTTTAAAGTGTGAAAAACTATAGTCCACCTCTTGACTATAAAATGAAATATACAAAAGATTTGTAAAAGACAAGGGTGAAAAGTTCGGGTTGTTGCAATCAGCCTGTTTCCATAACGATATTATCAATGTAAAACATAGCGAATTTGTGAATAGTTCCCGGTACCATTATGAAATCGTAACGGACCGTACGTTACGGCTAGGTGAGGGGAAATTCAAGAGGTGTGAGGTGGTATGGCAGAAGCGTAACGAACCGTACGTTACGGCTAAGTGGGGGGAAACTCAAGAGGTGAGAGGTGGCATGGCAGAATGGTAACGGACCGTACGTTACGGCTAGGTGAGGGGAAATTCAAGAGGTGTGAGGTGGTATGGCAGAAGCGTAACGAACCGTACGTTACGGCTAAGTGGGGGGAAACTCAAGAGGTGAGAGGTGGCATGGCAGAATGGTAACGAACCGTACGTTACGACTAGGTGGAGGGGATTCAAGTGCTGAGAGCTGGCATGGCAGAATCGTAACGAACCGTACGTTACGGCTAAGTGAGGGGAAATTCAAGAGGTGAGAGGTGGCATGGCAGAATGGTAACGAACCGTACGTTGCGGCTAAGTCTTTTAAATTCAAGGGATAGCACTACTGCTGGTGTTCTCTGCAAGCTGTTCGTTCTGGGCATCATCATACATTCTAAATAACTGCATATCAGATCTTTCTGAGTAGGTATCCTAATATTTCTGGGGAGCAGGAATGTGGGGACAATGCTTCAATTTTGATCCTTATGAGTCTCCTTTCTTTACCCTACTCAACACTCGATGCATTGCGTGAAGGATGGGAGAGGCCCTCCTTAGAGGGGTCACCGCCGGAATGAGACAAGGAGGAAGTAGACTTCGGATCAATTAAGACATTTTTTGTAGAGGAGGAATTCCTTCCCGGCGGGGACCGAAGCGAAAGCGGAGCCTCGGACAGCCTGACCCCGAGGAAAGTGATTGACGAGGGGGCACGCCCAAAAAATTATTTTCTGAATATGACCCTTGATAAACATAGTTTTTCGAATGAAAGTGAACAATTAAAAAGGATGAAATTTCGCTCAAGTCTTTTTTTCAACTATTTTAGACCCTTGGATGAAGACTTTGCGGATCAGAAAGTGAGTGGTGAGGCAGAAAGAGTTGAGGCTGCATGATCTTTGCGGAGTGAGTTCAGTGTCCAGTAAAAAAATATTTGCCTATGGCTGCTAGCAGTGCTGCATCGAGCTCGAGAACGATTTTATTTGGTCACCCCGTCGGATTGTTCATTTTATTTTTTGCTGAGATGTGGGAGCGCTTTTCCTACTACGGCATGCGGGCCATTTTGGTTCTGTACATGATTAGCAGTGCAACGGGAGATAATCCGGGCCTTGGATGGGATAGCTCGGATGCGCTGATGCTATACGGCTGGTACACTATGTTGGTGTATGTGATGTCGATCCCCGGGGGGATATTGGCCGATAAGTTTATTGGACAAAAGCGAGCGGTGCTCTATGGTGGACTTACTCTGGTGTTGGGGCACGGTATTTTGGCGGTGGAGTCCGTCTGGGCGTTTTACACGGGACTGGCTTTGATCGTATTAGGTGTGGGTGGTTTGAAGCCCAACATCTCCACTATGGTTGGGGGCTTGTATCCGCAAGGTGATGAGCGCCGAGATGCGGGTTTTATCATTTTTTATATCGGGATCAATGTGGGCGCTTTCTTGAGTGCTTTGATCGTTGGATATATCGGAGAAACCATCGGCTGGCACTATGGATTTGGCCTGGCCGGCATCGGTATGTTACTTGGACAAATCACTTTTATGGCAGGTCAGAAGTACCTAAAAGGCATAGGCGAGCCGCCAGAAGAAGAAGACCCGCTGAAGCCAACGGAAAGTGTGATGAAGTCTGCGTCTTTTGGCCAGCTTTTTAAAAACTTATTGCAAAGCCAATTACAACTTGTAATTACGGTTGTTTTGGTAGTAGCCTCTCTAGGCATTTCTTTTTATGCCTTCGAAGGAGGCGACCGATACGCTTATTCTGCTTTGTTTATCTTTTTGTCTTTGGTCATGGGACTATTAATGATGATCTATCAGGATATCAATGCGGTTGAAAAGGACCGCTTCATGGTTTTACTTTTGTCTTTTCTCATTATCATTGTTTTTTGGGGTGCGTTCGAACAAGCTGGTGGATTGTTGAATATATACACTCTGGAGAAAATTGATCGAACGGTAAATTTTTTCACGATTGATGTCCTTTTTGCAGGAGCTGCCGCTGTGTTATTTATTTTAGGTGCGCTCCGGTTGTATCAGAAAAAGGATACGGGGTATTTGTTCCTTCCTCTGGGTGTTTTGGTGGCGGTGATCTATTATTTTTTGAGAGGGTCAATTACCGAGGAGCCGTTTGAGATCCCTGCCTCAGTCTTTCAGTCTGTCAATGCATTGTTCATCATTATTTTTGGCACCCTTGTCGGTGGTTTTTGGCTCTGGTGGCACAAAAGAGGCTACGAGAATTCCTCTTTGCTTAAAATGGCAGTAGGGACCATAATTATGGGTGCTGGTTTTTTATTTATGGCGAAGGCAAGTGCTGACGTAGTAGAGTATGGAGATAAGGCCGCTTTACTATTACTTATTTTTGCGTATTTGCTGCACACGCTGGGTGAATTGTGTGCTTCGCCTGTGGCCTTGTCTTTTATAACTAAGGTGGCCCCAATAAAATATGTGTCGATCATGATGGGGATGTATTTTGCTGCGACAGGGCTCGGCAATAAGGTGGCGGGTTCTATAGGAGCTATGTCTCAGTTAGAAACTGTTCAGGTGCAATTGGCTCAATCTCCGGCTGATGGAGGATTGATTCAGGATACCACCTATCAGAAAGCGATGAATTTTGAATTGGTTGGAGATATTTATTTGGATGATGGTGAAATCCGGGTCAAAGACGGAGATGAGTCCCTCTTGCAGTATGTTACCTTCACTTTCCCTGAAGGTGAAAATGGAAGTGTGGATAGTACGTCTTACAAACATTTGCGTGCAAACCTCGAGGAAGAAGAAGCATTCGGTATACAGTCATCTTTGACAGCTATATTTAGAATGAAATATAGTGATAACAGCATGCAACAGCGCGTCAAATCTGGAGAAGAAAATGTGGATTTGGAGTTGTATCAGGGACAGTTAGAGGTCTTTGAACTCCAGAATCAACAAGAATATAAAACTTTTGTAGGTATCTTCATTTTTACAGCGGCCTTTGGTATCCTGCTTTTGCTGTTCTTGAAGCGCTTGAAGAAATTGACACACGGCGCAGAGGAGATTCGCAGGGGGAGTCACTTTGAGGAGCAAGAAGGCTTCGAGGTAGCTGACAATTAATATTTCTCGATTGGAAAACACTTAAATTGATGCTATGAATGCTACGCAACCTAATTTTTTTGAAAGTAAGGTCTTAGGTCACCCGGCGGGTCTTTTTGTTCTCTTTTTTACTGAAATGTGGGAACGATTCTCCTTTTACGGAATGAGGGTTTTACTGGTGAATTTCTTGACGATGGCTGCGATCGGGTATAACCCCGGATGGGAATGGACGGCGGAGAATGCAGGCGCATTGTTTGGTACCTATGCGATGTTGCTATATATCACTCCTATCCTCGGTGGGATAATTGCTGATAAGTTGACGGGCTATAACTGGGCGGTGGTGATAGGATCGATTGTGATGACTTTAGGTCATGCAAGTATGGCACTGGAAACTGAATTGTCCCTGTATATGGGACTGGGGTTATTAGTAATAGGAACAGGCTTTTTCAAGCCCAATATCACTTCTATTATTTCAGAGATGTATAAGTATTTGCCAGAGAAGAAGGATGGAGCATACACCATTTTTTATATGGGCGTAAATGCTGGAGCATTTTTTGGTATGCTACTTTGTGGGTATTTGGCAGAGAAAATAGGATGGTCGTGGGGCTTTGGTCTAGCGGGTGTGTTTATGCTGTTTGGGACGTTGCAATTTTGGCTGGCCAAGCCACTTTTTGGACGGATTGGGGACACGCCGAGTAAAATTGCAGCCGGAAAAGAAGCTGATGCAGCGGCGGGTCTGGTGGATGAACGTGAGGATAGCAATCAGGAAGTAAATCAGGAGAAACCCAACCCTTTCACCACTATCGATAAAATTTTAATTGCTATTACTGCAGCTATTGGCCTTGGGTATGCAATCAATGACCCCATGTCTAAAATTATTGGTGTTGACCTCTTTGCATTTGCTGAAATGGGAGGTTTGTCAGGGCAATATGTCATGGTGATTTTGGCATTGATTTTATTTTTAGTGCTGGTTATATCTCGTATTTCCCGCTATTCAAAGGGTGTAAGAGAGCGTATGATTGCATTTGTGATTTTTGCGTTTTTCACGGTTTTCTTTTTCACTTGTTTTGAGCAGGGAGCTTCATCATTGATTCTATTTGCACGTGATTTTGTCGATCGAAGTTTAAGTGGAGGGGCAGCGTTTGCCTATAATTTAATCAATACCCTTTTGACTACGATCCCTTTGGCTATTATCACTTATGTTTTGTTTTTACTGGCAAGGAAAACCTTCAAGAAAATTCCTGCGTCCAACATTATATTGGCGATTACTTTTATTGGGGTTTGGGGACTAACCCTGTGGATGTTGGATAGAGATTGGAATACGACGGCTTATTTAGTAACTATCGACCGAGTCGAAGAGGTCATGACAAATGAAGAGGGAGAGATAATGCTCGATGAGCAGGGGGATACGACCTATCAACTCGTTCCGGTAACAGAGAATTACGTGCTCACGGATGAAGATAAGTTACTTAGAGATACAATTAGAATTGGTGAAGTGGCCGATTTCGAGGAAGGAGAACAAATTCCAATTATTGCAAAGAATAAGGAATCGACCAATTTTGGATATTTACCTCCGGATCGACTTGACTGGGCGCGTGCCCGAGGGGTCGAAAGACAGGTGGATAATGGGATTGTGATGGCTACAGTAGAGGAAGTGAAAGACGATGAAGTTGAAATAACAGTTTCTTGGTTTAGCATTCTCAATTCTTTTTTCATCATCGCCTTTGCTCCATTCTTTTCTCGATGGTTTGACAGTCGATACAATCCTTCTGCAGCATATAAATACGGATTAGGACTTATCATTATGGCGATAGGATTTGGTTTGCTCGCCTGGGGTTCAAGCGGAATTGCAGAGGGCGTTAAGGTGAGTATGATCTGGTTAGTTTTGGCGTATTTGTTTCACACTTTGGGGGAACTTTCATTGTCTCCAGTGGGTCTTTCTTATGTGAGTAAATTGGTGCCTGCCCGGATGATTGCCTTTATGTTTGGTATGTGGTATCTGGCGATAGCCATTGGAAATAAGCTGGCCGCCGTGCTGGGTGGCGAGATTGAACAGATTCAGGAATCTTATTCTCTGTCTGCGTTCTTCTTAATCTTTACTATTGTCCCTGCAGCTATGGGTATACTTGTAATATTAATGAATCCATTCCTCAAGCGAATTATGCATGGAGTGAAATAGTAATAGGGGAAAAAGCTTAGCACAGTATTTTTGACCGATTTTCGACTTGTCATGAAAATTTGTTACTTTAAGGGATCACATTAAGGATAGGTAAGTCGTGCATGAATAGAGTCATTTTCATAGTTTCCATTATATTGGGTTCACTGTCAGCCTATGCGGGCAACACGCCTTGCACTGCAACAGATCTTTGGGCGGAAATGCTAGAACCGCAGGAGGTGAATATTGGTGTCAGTTCATCAGATGTACCAGCTCCGAACTGTGGAGACTATTTCGATGCTGACGAGTGGTTTTCTTTTGACTGCCCCCCGGGAGGAGATGTAGCTATTCAACTCTATGCGGGGTCGATTACCAATGCCGCATTCACCTTATACAGCGGGGATTGCAACGACCTGACAGCCATACGATGCGTGTCCGACTATTTATGTGGCCAAGAGCCCATGCCCGCCTACTTTTTTGAAGACTTAGAAGCAGGGGAAACTTACTATTTGCGCATATGGAATGAAGACGGACCAACAGCAGGTACATTGGAGATCATCATTGCAAACCCTTCCGGGAACCCCTATATCACAACTGGAGATGCGACTGAAATTTCTTTTGAGGGTTCCAGCAATTGTATTCAGCTCACAGCCGCTGTAAACGCTCAGGTTGGCTGTGCCTGGTATCCAGTGGCTGTTGATTTCGACGAGGCTTTTGAGCACCGATTTAATGTTTATCTGGGGGATATTCAAGGCCAGGCAGGGGCTGACGGAATGAGTATTATTTATCAGATAGAAGATATTCCTACTTGTGGGCAATCCGGAGGGGGTATTGGTTATGAAGGGCTTCCAAATTCGGTAGGCATTGAGTTTGATACTTATATCAATGGTCCACCTTATATTGATTTAGGCCAGGATCACACAGCAATTAGTATCAATGGTAATATGTTCTCCCATATTTCCGGCCCTGTAGGTTTGGGAGTAATTTCTGATGGACAATTCCACGAAGTTGAGGTGGCATGGGATCCAGCGACTCAATTATTTCAAGTGTGGTTTGATGATATGGTGGTGCACAATATCAATTACGATATCGTCAATAATGTATTTGGGGGTGAAACCATGGCTTATTGGGGTGTTTCTGCTTCTACAGGGGGCTCGGTTAACCAACATGTATTATGTTTCGAAAATTTGGAATTAGAGGACTTAAGTGATGTTTACACTTCGGAGGAGCTTACGCTTTGCGATGGTGAATCAGTTTTTTTGGAGGGAGAACTTCAGACAGAACCAGGTACTTACGTAGATGTGTATCCTGCAGCCAATGGTTGTGACTCTACTCACACTACAGAGCTCGATTTTTTTCCTTCGAATCCTTCCGAGACCAAGGAGATTGAATTGTGTCCTGGTGACTTTTTCATCTATGATGATATGTTGTATGACCAAACGGGTGTATATGATGTGTACTTAGAGGACCAGAATGGTTGTGACAGTTTGGTCATCCTCGATATTCTGGTAGAAGAGTTTGAGGCTGATATTGTGAGCTCTGGTCCTTTAACTTGCGGTCGCGATTCGGTTATTCTAGAGCTGGATATTTATAATGGACAAGCATTGGAGTACTTCTGGAGCACGGGCAGCAATGCACCATCAGTTACTGTTTCAGCACCCGGTGGATATTGGCTTGATATAGTTTATGGGAACGATTGTGTGTGGTCGGATGTTTACGAGGTAGAAATAGACCCGGCAACTATAGAATTTCGGGATACTATGAGTTTATGCGCCGGTGGACAATTTAGCTGGCAAGGTTTTATAATCGATGAAGCGGGAGACTATGAAACCACTCTGCCCTCGGGGTACTATTGCGACACCCTTCTTCGCTTGCGAGTCAACGAAACCGACTATATTCGTCGGAATGATACTTTGAGTTTGTGTCCCGGTGATTCACTTCAGTGGGAGGGGCTGGACATAGATAGTGCCGGCCAATATGAAATAATAATTCCAGCCTCTGAAGAATGTGACACTCTGGCTCAACTCGAAGTAAGAGCCCTGAATTATGTTCCCCTTAGAGATACTCTTGGCTTATGCCCCAACGATTCTTTGAACTGGAATGGTCTAGCAATAGACTCTGTCGGTGCTTACGAAATCATTTTACCATCCTCGTCGGGCTGCGACACTTTCGCTCAGCTCGAAGTAGAAGCGCTGGACTATGTTCCCCTTAAAGATACTCTTGGTTTGTGTCCGAACGATTCTTTAAGCTGGAAAGGTCTGTCCGTAGACTCTGTCGGTGCTTACGAAATTATTTTACCATCCTCGTCGGGTTGCGACACTTTCGCTCAGTTGTGGGTCTTAGACCTGGAACGACCTATTGATCGCGACACTTTCGACTTGTGCCCCGGCGAAAGTCGAACATGGCGAGGAAACGGTATCGATAGCGCTGGATCATATTTTGAAAGAATACCAGCTGCAGTGGGTTGCGATACCTTTGCTTATTTGACAGTCAACCAACTTCAAAATGAAATAAAATCAGACACACTCTGGCGCTGCGAAGGGGATACAATATTTGCTTATGGAGAAAGCTGGGACACCGCCGGGGTGTATTCATTGACCTTACCTTCTTCAGTTTCGTGCGATACTCTATTAGATTTAGTTGTCATTGATCAGCCGCGGATTTTATGGCGAGATACCGTCGCCCTATGCCCGGGAGAAGACACTTTATGGCAAGGGCAAATCTTGACCGAAGCTGGTGAATACTCAATGACTATTCCCGCTTCTACAGGTTGCGACACTCTGGCGACCCTGGTGGTTGAAGAGTGGACCTATCCGCTAAAGGAGCTTTTTCTTGAACGCTGTTATGGAAACACCTTGATGATAGCCAATCTGGAAATTGATACCGGGGGTACCTACGAGACCTATCTGAGCGCTGATACGGGATGTGATACTTTATTGCGATTACAGGTAGAAGATGTGCCTCTGATCAAGACCTTTGACACCTTAGGGCTCTGTCCGGGCAAAACAATAAGTTGGAGAGGTGAATCTTATGATAGTGTGGGCAATTATGAGAGGAGATTACCGGGGAATGAGGGTTGCGATACCTTGGCTCGACTCAGGGTATATCCTTTGGATAACATCCAGCGAACAGTAACTTTTGAAAAGTGTGTTGGTCGTAGTCTGGAAGTGCACGGTCAATCTTTTGAAAACCCGGGAATGTATGAGTTGATTTTGCCTTCTTCTCAAGCCTGCGACACAGTCTTGACTTTGATTATAGAAGATTTTCCACTCATCACCCGCAGCGAACAGGTGGAAGTTTGTGAGGGAGATAACTACTTCTATCGAGGACGAGATTTAGTTCCCGATAGCACTTATACTTTTACTTTAGAGGGGACCCCACCTTCTTGTGATACAGTGTTAAGCTTGACAGTGAGCGAGGAAACATCATATTCTGTCCGAATTGATGCTTCGGGGCATCTCTGCCAGGGGAATGTGCGATTAACTCTGAATGGACTCAGCGAAAGTCAAATTTCCAGAGGAAATTGGAGCAATGGAGCAACTGGGGATAGCCTAATTATTCAAAAATCGGGAAGATATGCCTTCAACTTAGTAACTCCTGCGGGTTGTGAGGTGAGGGATGAAGTAGTTATTGATGAGTGCACGCCCTGTGAGAGTGGTATACCTAATGTTTTTAGTCCCAATAGCGATGGAGTAAATGACGTGTTTACTTATAGCAGCTCCTGTCAGATACAAGAGTTTAGCGCCCGGATATATGACCGATGGGGAAAAATGGTGACAGAGAGCCACCTTCCCGAGTATATTTGGGATGGAGGCGATTACGGTGTTGGAGTCTATGTGTATCAGATTGAAGTGGAATTAGAGCACGGGGGAGCGATAGAAACTAAAACTTTCCATGGCTCAATTACTTTGGTGCGATAGTGCGTTAGAAGGAAGTGGTTGTTTTTTCCATTATGAATAAACCCTGAGCTACATTATTACATTCATATATACAGCGTATTTTGTGCCTGATATGAAAAAATCCGATCTCAAACCTATTAAAGCTCCGGTCGCAGCTGAACTCGATCAATTTGAGTCTTTCTTTAGAGATTCCATGAAGAGCAAAGTGCCCCTTCTGGATCGGATTACTTATTACATCGTCAAACGGAAAGGCAAGCAAGTTCGACCACTCTTTGTCTTTCTCACCGCTCAAATGCTGGGAACTATTGGACCCAAAACATATCGAGCTGCAGCCCTGGTTGAGTTACTGCATACGGCGACGCTCGTTCATGACGATGTAGTTGATGACTCTTTCGAACGTCGTGGATTTTTCTCCCTCAACGCGCTTTGGAAAAACAAAGTCGCCGTCCTGGTGGGCGATTTCTTATTGTCTCGCGGTTTGCTCATCGCATTGGATGCAGAAGATTATGACCTATTACAAATTCTATCCCGGGCGGTAAAGTCTATGTCTGAAGGTGAATTATTGCAAATGGAAAAAGCCCGCCGACTGGACATTGAAGAATCGGTATATTACGACATTATTCAACAAAAAACCGCTTCCCTCATTGCTGCCGCCTGTTCCGCCGGAGCCGCTTCAGTCACTGATGATAAAGACAGAATTGAACAGCTGAGGTCTCTGGGGGAAAAAATCGGAATGGCTTTTCAGATTAAAGATGACTTATTCGACTATGGCGAATACAATGTCGGCAAGCCACGGGGTATTGATATTAGAGAAAAGAAAATGACCCTACCACTGATTTACGCCATGGGCCAGGCATCGAATTCTGAGCGCAATCAGATGATTCAGGTCCTAAAAAAGCACAATAAAAACAAGAAAAAGGTGCAGCAGCTCATTGATCGGGTAAAAGAGCTAGGTGGAATGGACTATGCCCGCTCGGTCATGTTGCAATACCGAACCGAAGCTCTTGACATTCTCAATGATATGCCCGAAGGTAAGGCAACGAAGGCTTTACAAGACCTCATTGCTTTTGTTACCGAGCGCAAAAAGTAATCTAATTATTCCGCATTTTTTCGCTCGATTTTGGCGCCTAAAGCTTGGAGACGACCGTCGATATTCTGATATCCCCGATCGATTTGGTGAATATTGAAAATTTTGCTTTTCCCCTTGGCCGAAAGCGCTGCAATGAGCAAAGAAACCCCCGCACGAATATCCGGAGAAGTCATTTCTATGCCCCGCAAAGGATGCTTGCGCTCCAAACCAATAACCGTAGCGCGGTGCGGGTCACACAAAATGATTTGGGCACCCATATCGATTAGTTTATCTACGAAAAAAAGACGACTCTCAAACATTTTTTGATGAATGAGTACGCTGCCTTTGGCCTGAGTAGCTACAACTAACAGTATACTCAATAAATCAGGTGTTAAGCCGGGCCACGGCGCATCGTAAATGGTCATGATCGAACCATCGATAAAGGTTTGAACTTCGTATAGATCCTGACTTGGGATATAAATATTATTTCCCTGTATCTCAAATTGAATGCCCAGTCTTCGAAAGGCCGGCAAAATATTCCCCAACTCCTTTACGGCCGCATCCTGAATCGTAATTTCTGACTGCGTCATCGCTGCTAGACCAATGAATGAGCCCACCTCTATCATATCGGGCAATATTCTATGTGTGGTTCCAGATAATGTATCAACCCCTTCAATAGAAAGCAAATTACTCCCTATGCCGCTGATCTTTGCACCCATGCGGTTTAACATTTTGCATAGCTGTTGTAAATAAGGCTCACAGGCAGCATTGTAAATCGTGGTCACCCCCTCAGCCAAAACCGCTGCCATGACAATATTGGCCGTCCCGGTTACAGAAATCTCATCTAAAAGCATATAGGTTCCCTGCAACTCCTTAGATTGAATATAATACGCCTTCCGTTTTTCATCGTAGTCAAACGAGGCACCCAATTTCTGAAAGCCCAAAAAGTGCGTGTCCAGTCGTCGTCGACCAATTTTGTCTCCGCCCGGTTTGGGTAAATACGCCTTGCCATAGCGCGCCAGTAAAGGTCCCAAAAGCATGACTGAGCCACGAATCTTTTTGGCATCAGCCTGGTACTCTCTTGTACTCATATACTCCATATTCACTTCCCCCGACTCGAATTCGTATTTCCCTGCACCTTTCTTTGTTACCCGCACACCCAGTCCTTTCAACAACTCCATCAAGGCGTTGACATCGAGAATATCAGGCAAATTTTCTATTATGACAGGTTCTTGCGTGAGAAGCACCGCACACAAAATTTGTAAAGCCTCGTTTTTTGCTCCCTGAGGTTGCAATGTGCCAGACATGCGATGTCCACCTTCTACTTCAAAATAGGATTGACTCATAGTGCTTTTTATTTTAATCTCGTATGATATGTAACAAATATATCATTTATTTAAAGCTGACCCTCACACATTGATACTTTATTTCGTCTTTTTTATTTTTGGGTGTTGCCCCCGTCTCGCCAACCATTCATCGGCAAATCAAAAGTAATGTGGCGAGTCGGGGGCCGGGCTATGCGGGGGTTCCGTCCCCAATTCTTTGGGGACCGCTTCACCGGCTCAGCCGGTTCGCGCCCCTACTATCCCTAACACAACTGCATCTGGTGTTGCAGAGAAGCTCACACCCAACTCGCAAGGGCTTGATTTTCCTGCCCTGCATACATTGCTTTTATAAGTTAATTTGATTATGTTTGTTTATCACAACAATCACTCAATTCTACTATCTTGGGATTGAGCGGCAATGTGCCCGTTCCAAATATTAACTTTGCATGGCAACTAATCAGAAATTATGGCTAAAAGAGATACCGATAAGAAAGTTACTCGCGTAGGAGGAGGAAATTCAGAACCACCTTCTCAGCAGGGAAATGGAGGGTTTCGACCTTCAGAGGAAAACAAAGGAAAGGCAAAGCAACTTCGCATTTTTGCCGTACTGTCATGGGTGCTAGCTTTAGGGGCACAGGCCGGAGCTATTTACTTGCTTTTTCAGCCACCGGTTTTAATGACCTGGCTCATTGTATTAATCGTAGTAGATTTGGCATTCGCAATTCTGGGCGCTCAGCTATGGAAAAAAGCCAACCGACTCGATCCCCCTTCAGAGAAGAATAAATTTCTCTTCTTTATGCAAAGTCAATTGGGGCTAGTCGCTGCTATCATTGCATTTTTGCCGCTGATTATCTTTATTTTCACTAGTAAAAATGTAGATAAGAAGCAAAAGGGGATACTCGGTGGAGTCGCGATTTTGGCGCTTGTAATTGCTGGGATTAGCGGAGTAGACTTTAATCCTCCATCCGTAGAACAGTATACGGAGCAGACCAAGTATGTCGAAAAGCTCAACAATAATCAGAATATCGTATTCTGGACCAAAGCCGGTACTCGATATCATTTAGAGGCAGGGTGCTCATATATCAATACCGATAAGACCGATGAAATCTTTGAAGGAACCGTAGCTCAAGCGCGCGAACTCAAAAACATTACTGAGTTGTGCAGTTTATGTGAGCGAAGAGCACTAAAAGATAATCAGCTCAATAAAGAAGATCTTGAGCGTGAGATAGAGTCTGAAATGTCAAGTGAAGAAGAGGATGTTTCAGTGCCTGACTCCATCCAGTAATTCCGCATGGGTATCAATGGTTATTTGCAGTGTATTTTGGCAAAAGGCATATCAGGTTTAGCCAAAATTATAATCTCACTGTTCAACGATTGAAGCATTTAACGTCTGCGTCGAGAAGATCGGGTATTTCTTCTTTTTCTTCCTTTCGAGCGACTGCGACCGCGCTTTTTGTGGTGGCTTTTCGAATTACCATTGCCCAAGCCCTCCAGTTGCTCTTTGTCATCTAAAGTCAACACCCCATCGGAGATGCGTTTGAGATCGGCTTTAATCATTTCGTCAGAAGCGTAGTGCTCTTGATGCCAATTCTGGTATGCTAACTTCATGTAGGAGCCAATTATTTTAGCAAACTCATGTTGCTTTTCCTTATCTTCCATAGCAACGGCTTTTTCTATCATAGACATGATGTTGTGACCGTAGTGACTATACTTGAGATCCTTTTGTGGATATCCCAATTGGGCTGGTTTTTTAAACTTCTCCTCTTTTGTTACAGGCTGCCCGTCCGGCATTTTGACGTCTAGCTTATAGTCAGAGATCATCACGGCGTGTTTCCATAACTTCTCTTTGAGCTCATCCCCGTCATTTGAACTCGGGTTGATTTGCTCCATAAGCTTTACAATATATGCAGCGAAATTCTGACGCTCGTCATCCTTCTCTATCGTGCAAGCAAATTGAACCAAATTTTGAATGTGTCGACCGTATTCCGGAATGACTAGATTTTCTCGTTGAGAATTATATTCTAAGGCTAAAGTTTTCATAAAGATATTCTTGTTGTTCCCTATCCTGAATTCAGGACGTGGGGCTAAAAGTATTTATTTTATTCAGTTTATTCTACAGTGACTGATTTCGCTAAGTTTCTGGGCTGATCTACATTACAACCTCTGATTGTAGCAATGTAATACGAAAGTAATTGTAAGGGTATGGCGGCTATTAAGGGGGTGAGCATTTCTTCTGTATGCGGCACCTCAATAGTGTAGTCCGCCATTTTACTAATTTCTCGGTCTCCTTCGGTAACAATGGCGATTACTTTTCCCTTACGCGCCTTAACTTCCTGTACATTGCTGGCTATTTTTTCGTAAGCACTTTTATTCGTCGCAATGACAATCACAGGCATATTTTCATCAATAAGGGCAATGGGGCCATGCTTCATTTCAGCGGCCGGATACCCTTCGGCGTGAATATAAGAAATCTCTTTGAGTTTTAGTGCCCCTTCCAAAGCCATGGGGAAATTTGCTCCCCTTCCCAAATAAAGTGCATTGCTGGTAGTGGAGATACTTTCGGCTATTTTTTGGATATTCTCTTTATGAGAGAGTACCGTTTTTATCTTCCCAGGTATAGCCTCCAACTCAAATAGTAAATTATGGAATAGTGATTCGGGAATTTGTGCGCGATGGCGTCCCAAATGCAGAGCCATCAAAGTGATTAAGGTCAATTGACCAGTAAAAGCCTTTGTAGAAGCGACTCCGATTTCGGGCCCTACGTGTATATAAGATCCGCAGTCAGTCAATCGTGCGATAGAAGAACCTACAACATTAACGATACCATAGGTTAAGGCGCCTTTTTGACGAGCAATTTCTAATGCCGCCATTGTGTCTGCTGTTTCTCCGGACTGTGAAATGGCAATCACTACATCATCTTCGTCAATAATTGGATTGCGGTATCTAAATTCAGAGGCGTACTCTACCTCCGTGGGAATTCGAGCCAACTCTTCTATTAAATACTCTCCAATCAAACCAGCATGCCAGGAGGTTCCGCAACCTAATATAATGATGCGCTTGGCATTCGCTACCCGGTCTATTCGCTCTGCTAATCCGCCCAGTCGCACCCAACCTTCACGTGCATTAATTCTTCCGCGCATAGCATCGGCAACGGTCTCTGGTTGCTGGAAAATCTCCTTTAACATGAAGTGGTCGTATCCTCCTTTCTCTAACTCTTCTAATTCCAAATCCAGGGGAAAAACCTTATGGTGTAAAGTCTCATTTTCCATAGAAGAAATCACATAACTTCCGTCGGACTTCATTTCACAAATCCCATTTTCTCCTAAGTACACTATTTGTGAAGTGAAACCTACAAGCGGCGTAGCGTCAGAGGCGATAACTAAGTCGCCATTTCCCACACCTAAGACTAAAGGACTGGCTTTTCGGGCCGCGACCATCGTGTCGGGATTATGTTTATCTATAACAACAATTGCATAGGCTCCTTTGACTACGTGTAGGGCTTTTCGGATAGCTGCAGTTAGAGAGAGCTCCTCAGTAGATTGGTAATGAGAGATCAAATGGACCAAAACTTCAGTGTCGGTTTCAGTTTTAAATTCATGCCCTGCCTTGGAGAGCGCTTCTTTCAGAGAGTCGTAATTTTCTATAATCCCATTGTGAACCAAAGCTAAGCGACCATTATTAGATACATGGGGATGTGCATTGATGTCTGAAGGGGCACCATGCGTGGCCCATCGCGTGTGGCCGATACCAATTGTCCCTCCTTTATTTTTTCCTTTGGCATAATCTTCTAGTACAGATACCTTCCCCTGCTTTTTATATACATTGAGTTCGCCATCATCTATAAGCGCAATGCCAGCACTGTCATATCCTCTATACTCAAGACGCTGAAGGCCTTTAATTAAATAGGGGTAAGCTTCTTTATTACCTAAATAAGCTACGATTCCACACATAAGAATAAATTAAGGAGTAGAAAATACAAGTTTCAATTTCATGGGATATTCGCTGTGCCCCGGGCCATATAAAATAGATCGCTCAGCTGTAATATTCTTTAACCGAGGTCTGAGACGAAACACGGGCTCTACTTGTCCTCTTCTTACTTCATCAATAAACTGAGTGATAAATAGCGTATAGTGGCGCAGAACTTGCCCATCCTCCAACTCTTCCTCTTCAATAAAGCCGCCCAACACTTCTCTCAAAAACTGTTCAGAACCCGCTTGAGATTCTGCAATGGCAACATCCCTTATCAATCTCAATTCGCCATCCTCATCTACTCTGATGGCCGTTATTTGGCGGATAGGTGGGAATAGATTCGTCAGGTTGCCGGGTAAATCATCAGCTACAGTAAAGCTCAATGCCGCATGGTTGATTTCAAAATCTTGCCAGTCGCTTAAGTCCGGAAGAGTTATTTCAGTTTCAACGCCAGCCATACTTTGACTGAAAAGTAAAGAATCACCCAAATTGGGGTTCTCGATAAAGCCATCTACAATGCCAGAAGAAAAATCGTGTTCGAAACTTGGGATCACAGCACTGAGATCAGTGAAGCTGAGATTCATTTCAGCGGGCTCGTCCATCTCATTTCTATAATAAACGATCATTCGCGTTTGCGGAGTCACAAGATTAAAGGCCAACATTGTGTTTTCGCTTAGAACTCTCAAATTTAAGCCTTTAAAAGATTCTAAAAACACCTCGTTATCTGAGAGAGCGAGCGAATCATAGGCTAGGATTTCCTCTCCTATACTTTTGTCTATTGGCACTCTGAGTTGAGGAGCAATGAGAACGGTATCAATATTGCCTTCTTTATCTTCAAAATCAATAATCACTGGAGTAGAAGGCTCGGCTTTAAAATCAGATCGACTGCCTATCGGATTAGCAGAAGTCAAAAAAGAGGCCCCTGAGGTGTAATCTGCCTCTGCATCGATACTTTCTTCTAAGCGGTATACTTCGATATCCAGGGATTCATTTTCCCAATTGCCATAAAAACTGGTCGAGTCATACCTGAGACTCAAGACGACGGAGTCTATAGAAGAATACTCGAAGTTTCGGCTGTTGTCTCTCACTCTCACCTGACCGAACACCTGAGAAGAACTATGACCGAAGTAGTCATCATTCAAAGTACCACATAAATATCTTGAAAGATTGGAAGAACCTTGATATACATCAATCGGTCCCGGATTAATCGTTTTGGCCGAAACTTTTGTTGTATCTATATTCTCCACTTCTATCAGGTCGGAACCGATAAAATCAGTACCAATGGAAGTGGGTGTGGTACATTTCATTAAGGCTATTACTGCGAGTAATAGTAAGTATCTAACTCTCAACATCTAATCTTGGTTTCTAAGACTCCTCGTCTTCTTCCTCTTCTTCAATAAATTCCTGATAAAAAGTAATCTGTTGTGTAACGCTATCTTCTCCTTCTTCGTATGGCAAAAAGGGAATTTCTTTCGCTTCTGCACGTCCCTTTAATATCTCATTGAGATCTTCGGAAGTGGAAATTAATCCGTCCGAAAAGGCCGTAGCTCCGGCGTGAAAATCAATAGTTCCATCCTGGTCAAAAGCCTCTAAGTTCTCTTCTTCCAAATGGTGAATCAAGGCCTTTTCCAAAAACTCCTGGTCAAATGCTGCCGGCGGAGCTACATCATAGCCCGTGTAGAGTATTTTTGAGTTTTGGAAAATTGGCTCGGCCTTATAGGCATTTTTGATGTAGGTGGGAATTAATGATGTCATCCAACCGTGAAGGTGTATGATGTCCGGTGGCCAGCCAAACTTCTTAAGCGTTTCGATCACTCCACGACAAAAGAAAATCATGCGTTCGGGATTATCCTCGAAGGCTTTGTCGTTCTTATCTGTAAAGATTTGCTTTCTTTTGAAAAACTCTTCGTTGTCCAGGAAATAAACCTGCATGCGTGCTCCAGGCAAACTAGCTACTTTAATTATAAGAGGATAGTCTTCGTCATCGACGATGATATTCATCCCAGATAGCCTAACGACCTCGTGGAGTCGGTGTCTGCGCTCGTTAATCGTCCCAAACTTGGGCATTAATATTCGAACTTCGTAATCTTGGTCTTGTGCCTTTTGTGGCAATTTCCTTGCAATGTCGGAAATAAGTGTAGCCGTAGTATAGGGCTCCATTTCCTGCGTAATGTATAGTATTCTTTGCTTACCCATAACTTTTCACCATTTGATAAGTGTTCACAAAAATAACAAAAAATAACGAGGAAACAGCGGATTACCCAAAGGGAAGGCTCTATTCAACATTTTAAAGCTAGAATTGAGGACTCAATGTACTTCCAGTTTATCATCCACCGGCTACAGCCTGCATCATGATGGCACAGATAATCGCCCCATATGTGCCCATAGCATAACCCAAAACAGCCATGAGCACGCCGACTGGAGCGAGAGCTGGTGAAAAGGCTGAGGCGACAATGGGGGCAGAGGCTGCTCCGCCGACATTTGCTTGACTGCCTACAGCAACGAAAAAGAGGGGGGCCCGAATTAATTTTGCGACTACCAATAATATTAGCACGTGGATTAACATCCAAATACCACCGACGGCAAATAAGCCCAGGTTTGAAAAAATCTCCGCAATATTCATTTTCATTCCGATGGTGGCAACCAGGATGTATATGAATACGGACCCCATCTTCGAGGCCCCTAAGCCCTCAACTTCCTTCAATCGGGTAAACGAAAAGACGAGACCGACCGTTGTGGAAATCACAATCAACCAAAAGAAAGGAGAAAGTAAGCTATTGAGTCTGTAATAATCTAACGACTCCCTTATTTGTTCCATCATTGGCACAATAAGATCTGACCCCCAATGAGCTAAAGCGACCCCACCGAAACCAATACCCAAAACCACAAACATGTCTGTCGTTGAAGGAATTTGCTCTATTTTAGACCTATAGTCTGATACTCTTTGCTTTAGGTCTTCAATGGCAGAAGTATCTGACTTTAACCAACGATCTACGCGGGGAGCAATATTGGCTCCATATAATAAAAACCCCATCCAAATATTCGCAACAATGACATCGACAACGATCATGGAAGCAAAAATTCCATCACCAACTTTGAAAATTTCTTTCATAGCGGTCTGATTGGCTCCTCCTCCGATCCAGGACCCTGCCACGGTGGATAGCCCGCGCCAAATTTCGTCCGGAGTCGCGTTAGTGATAAGATCTGGAGCAAAATTGAGAATGATGAATAGTGCGATGGGGCCCCCAATGACAATTCCTAGGGTCGCGGCCAAAAACATGATGAGTGCTTTGGGCCCCAGGTTAATAAATCCCTGCAGGTCAATCCCTAAACACAGTAAAACCAAAGATGCAGGCAGTAGGTAGCGGGAAGCCACAAAGTACAGTTGGGAGTGCCCAGCAAATCCAGAAAAATTTTTGGCTTGAAGACCTTGATTTTCAATAAAACTATTGATTTGATCATAGCTCATTTGTTGGAAATCAGCAGGGAGCGTAACACCTTGTTGCATCAGGGCATCCATAATTTCAGGAGAGTACCAATGTGGAGCAATCCATCCCAGTGGATAATTTAACAAGGCAGGAAGGAAATAGCAGAGCAATAAGGCAGGGACGTAAGTATAGAATTTTTTCCAAAAACGATGGTCAATACGGGCAGTGTAGAATATGAGCGATAAAACTACAATAAGTAATCCCAGTATGACAGCATCGTTGGTAAAAAGAGGCTCCATATGCAAATATCTTTTCAAGTGGAAAAATCACTTAAAGATAAAAACTTATTTCACCTTCTATTAACGGGATTGCTCCAGGTCAATGATCGTCGATCATACTAACTAACTCCATGTCTATTTCTCTGCGGGTGAGGTTGACACCTAAAATCTTAACATTTACTCGTTTGCCCATTTTTAGGACCCAACCTGTTTTCTTTCCAGTGGCTCTATACTTGCGTGTTTCAACAAAGAAGGGTTCGTCAAGGGTGTCGAAGGGAACGAGGCCTTCAGCCATGCTGCCTTCTAGTTCTACAAAAATCCCTTTTTCAATAACACCGGAAATATATCCGGGTAGAGTAGCACCTACCTGATGTTCCATAAATTCGGCTTTTTTGTATCGTATGGATTCTCTTTCTGCCTCTTGTGCTCTTCGTTCAATATCGGAGATATGCTTTGCGTGCTTTTCCAGCGCACCTTTATCTCTTTTTTTAGAAGGAGAATGTAATTGCTCGAATAATATGCGATGTACCCAAACATCTGCGTAGCGTCGAATGGGAGATGTAAAGTGGGTGTAATTCTCAAAGCCCAACCCATAATGGCCAATATTATCTGTACTGTAAATTGCCTTGGCCATCGTGCGAATGGCAAGTGGTTCTAAAATTTTCAATGCATCGTCATTTCGCGCTTTTTCAACTAAACGGTTAAAAGATGCGGTGATGGCGTCGGGGTGAGTGGCATCAAATTTAAAACCGACTTCTTTTGCCATGGCGGCAAAATCCTGAATTTTATCGGGATCCGGCGTATCGTGAATTCGGTAGAGAAAAGGGATTTCTTGACCTCCTTTCTCTTTTTCAATGATGAATGTAGCTACTTCACGATTGGCTAAAAGCATGAGGTCCTCAACTAACATATGTGCCTCATTTCTTTCCTTGACGTAAATTTCGATAGGCTTGCCTTCATCGTCAAGTTCAAACTGGACTTCATCCGTTTCAAATGAAATAGACCCTGTTTTAAACCGCTCTTCCCGAAGTCGAAGCACGACCTCATGAACCTTGGTCAGGGAATCTGATAATGGATGTTCTTGTCCTTCAATAATGTCGAAGGCATCCGAATAGGTCAGTCGATGATCGGAGTGAATGACTGTTTTCCCAAACCAGCGTTGGGTGATCTTGTGGTTTGCATTGAACGTAAAGATGGCCGAAAAGGCTAAACGGTCTTTATGCGGAACCAGAGAGCATAGATTGTTCGATAGTCGTTCGGGGAGCATCGGGCAGACCCGATCGACTAAATACACAGAAGTAGTTCTTTCTTTTGCCTCCATATCCATCGGACCTTTTTCCTCTAAATAGTGAGTGACATCTGCAATGTGAATCCCAATTTCGTAATCTCCGTTATCTAAAGGACGATAAGATATGGCATCGTCGAAATCTTTAGCGGTCACCGGATCAATGGTGAATGTGGTAATATCCCGGCAATCTCTTCGCCTTTGAATTTCTTCATTGGTAATTTCTTCCGACACTTGTTCTGCTTCATCGGTCACTTCTTGAGGGAAGGTGAGGTTGAAGCCCTTTTGAATTAAAATGGAGTTCATTTCAATATCATTACTGCCCGATTCTCCTAAGGCCGTCGTAATTTTACCGATAGGTAGTTGTCCTTTCCTCTTGGGCCATTGGTCAATTTTGACGACCACTATAGATCCGTTGGGAATCTGGAATGCTTCATCATCAAAAATTTTGACGTCGAAGTGGCTCTTGCCATCCTCTGTCTCGACGATGCAGTAGTTTTTGTGGTGAATGAGTTTTCCGACAAACCGATCCCGATCTCTTT
>Ga0306912_1000350_pt1 | contig 28041 bp, 38 predicted proteins | sample AntRauFillE10628_FD_190443 | JGI IMG/M metagenome (GOLD analysis project Ga0306912, IMG submission 190443) | Saline lake microbial communities from Rauer Islands, Antarctica - Metagenome Filla E10 #628 (v2) (version 2) | ecosystem: Environmental > Aquatic > Non-marine Saline and Alkaline >... | reverse complement strand
ATAAAAATCATTTGCCCACTGGGTATCAACCGCCTCAGAACCATTGCCTAATTGAGGAACAATAGGGGTTTTGTCAATTAAATTATGACCTTCAACTTTCCAATAGGTACCTGCTACTATATTAACTGTGGGTGTATATGTTTTTGAAGTGGTCCATACTTCTACAGCATTTGTGAAATTTTCATTCTCACTGTATATCAATCGGTACAAGTCATAATTTTCAGGATCTTGCCATTCAAATGTAGGAGTAGCGCCTACCCCTGTTGCATCTTGAGCAGGAGATAGTCTAATGAATCCCACTGCTACTATTTCAAAATCACTATCAACATTATCAATAGATTGAGCTAACTGAGTGCTTTTTAATTTAGCATCTACGTTTATGATGTTATTTGTTATTCCTTGTGTCATGGCGTGAAATATCCTGTGTCTGTTGTTTCTATTAATACGGAGTCGTCTGTTTGGACGTTCTCCTCAGCGTAAGCTGAAATTCCACCCGGCCCACTACTTCTAACTTTGACTTTAAATGCTGTACCTGAATCGAGGCCTTGAAATAATCGGCTTGTCGCAGTAATGCCGCTAAATGTTTGAACAGGAGACCCCTGCAAATCCTCAAGAACACCTTCAAACGTATCGGCTTCGGGAACATTAGCCCAATCAACTGTGATACTATCAATAGTATTTGAAAATCCTGCGGGAAGAAAAGTCGGAACTGCAGGCGCATCAGAACTGACAACGATACTCACATCAACTGAGAATGAAGGATCATAATCACTCGTGACTGTTACGATTCCTGAACCTGCTACAAGCCCGGTAATGTCTGCACCTGAAATACTGGCAATCGAATTATCATTAATTGATAATGTGAATCCCTGACCTGCACCATCCTGTACATTTATTGTGACGCCTAATGTGAGAACTTCATCTTTGTCGATCTCAATAGGATCGGGCGTAACAGTAATGCCAAGAACTTGAGGGTCCAATAGCTGCTGTGTACCGGACTGATAGATTGCTTTGTTGCCATCAGAATCAGCAACCAGAACATTGAAGTTGATTGTTTCACCTGGGGTACCTTCTGCCTGCAGCTGGGTGATGTCCGTGCCGAAGTCAGCGAGGGTCTCTGCTTCGATCTGCCCGACATCTGATACCGCTGAAAGACTGCCGGTGTACAGCTGATAGATATAATTATCTGCGCTTAGGTCGGATGGAAACTCGGCAAGTGTAGCCCAGGCTGTTTGCTCATCGGGGCGCCACTGCAAAAGATTCTTGCCGGGCACTGCTTTCTGAAACTGCACATCAAAGCCTGTGTCGGTCACATTCTGAATAGTGAGGGCGGTAGTGGCAACGGTTGGGCCTTGCTCTACATTCTGAAATTCGGGAGTTGGGGCGGGGTCGCCGTCAGTTCCCTGTAATGAATCAAGAAAATCTTGCTCTGTTCCTGTGTTGCCGGCATCGAGCCATACTTGGTATGCGCTTTTGCCCTCTTGCCCCGGCTGTCCTTCAGCGAGCACACCTGTGTCGGTGTCGCCTAAGAACCAATTGCCATTCTGACCAATGACGGGTGTGACGCCATCGGCGGCCACTGCTTGTATCCCGGTGTCTGTTCCATTGATCCACCAGGTTCCATCCTGAATGTACGGTGTGTCGCCTGCTTCACCGGGAGCGCCCTGGAGCGACTCAATGAACTCCGCCTGTGTGCCTGTATTGCCTTCATCAAGCCAAATTTGATATGCGCTTTTGCCTTCTTGCCCCGGCTCACCTTTAGGCCCTTCACCTTGAGCGGCCACAATAGAAATAGTCTCTGTAGCCTCTTGCAGGTTGAGCTTCGTAAGTGTTTGCCCCACCTCAGTAGTTTTTTTAGACTGCTTCGTGTCGTCTCGATCAGATATAATGAACTCGCCATTTATATTCGTACGAACAGTATCACCCTCAAAGACAAAATACCACTTATAGTACCCTGATATATCAGTGTCCTCAAGCGTAGCGGTGAATAGGTAGGTTCCTGGCGTTTCCTGAGACTCAACAGGGGCGGTAATAACAAAATCATCGACTTTCTTACCGTCCTTGCGTAATTCTGCCGTAATTGTCGTCTGAGACAAGTCCCAATTTGCCTCAAAATTCTGGCTAAACGAATCGCCTTTATACATGCGAACGCCTAACGATGCAGCGGTAAGAAATATATCAGCCATGATTCTTAGTCTTTACGTTTTCCTGACTCTTTGTTTAAAAATGAAATGAACCCTTTGACTTGCTCAAGGCTCCATCCGAACACATACCCCCCAGCAACGGCAAGCCCAACAAGAAACGCGAACTCGATATCCATTCCAAGCGCTGCTCCTCCACCACCAATACCAAGAAGTGATCCGGCAGCCCCCACCACTTTTCCAATTACAGATTTAGGCTTAACAAGTCGTTTCAATAATTTTCCCATGAGATCAGTTTATGAAGTTTATGGAGTTATTTGCGTCCATTTAATGCTTGTGTAGGTCACAACATCGTTTGTATTAAGATCTTTTGCCGTATGTGGAATATTAACAAGCAACCCTGAATAGGATAACGGTGTAGGATATTTAATTCTCAGCGACTTGGCAAGGCCGGGGCTTGTAATGGTGATTTCAATGTCAGGGCCATTCCATTCAAGCCTTGCCGCCGTCCCTGAGACAATATCAAAACCACCTGTCTCTGTCACGGTCCCAATAACGGCTCCCGTGTCATTTACAGCTTCAAAAACAACACTGCCAGAAGAAACATCTGAAATCAATACCGCCGTTGCCCGTGCATCAGCCATTATCAGTGTCCTCGGCTCGTGTTATCGTGATTTCAACGCTTGATTCTATTGCTTCATTATCCATACTGTAGAATGTAATGATTTTTTTTTGTTACTCCACAAATTCTATCGGTTGTTATAATTAAATTGATACAGAAACCTCATTTGACCAATCGCTTGCCTCATTACCTCCCTGAGCGCCTGCTCTGATTCGGATCTGGGCAACGTCACCGGATACAAGGGACTGACTGGCAAGCCATGCACCCTCTTTAGGATCTGTGGACGTTCCCCAATTCTGATCGGAATTATAGTCAGGAGGCACGCTTTCCCATGTACTAAAGTTTATGCGTATCTGAGCATCAAAATAGCTTGGTGAATCTCCATAATCCCACTCCGCACTGATGGATCGACTACCCTCAAAAGCGGCAGAGTCAATAAAAGGTGCGTCAAAACTTGCAGGGGGTGTCGTGCCAACATTAACTTCTACCGTGACGCTGCCATCAGTTCCGGACTCGCCATAAATAGCGCCAATGTCCTCTGCAAACTCTTGGCTGAAACTTGCAATATCATTTTCAAGAATCTCGTAGGCTTTTGCGTTGACCGTATCGTTCTTGAAGTCATATTCGAGAGCCGTTGGTCGAAACAGCTTGCCCTTATACCGAGCCGGGCAATCAGTATTTGGCCCGTCCACGAACTCAATCAAATTCCACGGCTTGATGCTTTTAGCGTAAAAACAGGTAAAATCAATGAATATGTTGTTTCCGTTAGACGATATAGACCGTATATAGCTGTTTAACCCCGACCTGCATAGCGCAAGCATCGGTTTGTAATCCTCATACCATTGTTCAGGAGGTAAAACTTGCGGTTCCGACCCCGGCTGAGGTGCGTCCTGAATGTAAATAGGGATTGCGGGAATGTAATATTTACCCAAAAATCTTTCTGAGCTTTCAAGGTGCTGACCAATCACCTTATTGAAGAATGGATAGCCCGGCGCAAGTCGTAAATTAACTCTTTGACTGGTATTTGGAACGTTAGGAGCCTGAACTTTTGCGTCTGTAATCAATGGAAGCTCGTAATTACCGCTTATAACAGGCCAGATACCGAGGTTTTCGGCTCCAAAGTTCTTTTCGCTGTTCCCTAAGTCTTTATACGTCCGAGCAAGCTGCACAATGAAGCCGCCGCCAACCGGGTTGTAATACGGGTCAATATCACTATCCACTACATCGTCCCAACTGATACTAACCACCTGATTACGCTGTAATCGGTTGATAAAAAAGTTCTTGCCGAACGCATATCCGAAAATAGACCCCTCCATTGCGGCAAGCTCTTTTAGAGAGTCAATCGTCAGTATGGTCTCGGTCGAATACTCAATTGCGTACTTGTAGCTGTATGAGCGTTGGGCTAATGTGGTCACGTTCTCTACAACGGTCAATTCATTGTCTGAGATGATCGCATCAACGGTAAAAAGTTCGCTGAATGTACCTAATCGACCACCTTCAAGGCTTACATACAGCAAATCGCCTGGTGAAAGGTCTGAAAATCCTCCTCCTGTAAACGATTTGCCTCCCTCGTATCGAATCACCTGCTCGCCATCGACCGCATTTTCAGTGTCAGTGAATATTTGCGGGTCTAATCGAACCATGACGGTTGTGACCATATTGTCAGGAATACCCCCAGAGTAGGAATTATAGTTCTTTTGGTGATAATTCAGGTTTAACCCGGTCGGGCAGGATTCAAAAATGACATCATCATCGTTCAAAAACACCTGTTTAAGTGCGTACTTTATCCAGTCCTCGGGTCCTACACAGTCAAGCGTCTCCGTTGGGAACTCATCATTATGCAAGAACGGCTCTAAAAGGGTATTATCGGCTGTTTCAATATCATCAAAGACATCAATCGACTTTGCAGAGCTATCAACTCTTGGCCGACAGGATAATTTTATGGTTCGCTCTATCTCATCAAGTTTAATGTCGTTCACCTGAACAAAAAACCGGAACGGGTCGCCGCCAACGGTTATTATCACGCTCGCGCCGCCCTGAGCTATCAGGTTTGTTAATAATCGGTCGTATAGATCGTTGTTACCCCTGTCATGTTGGAAAATCTCAATATCAAGCTTTGAATAAAGGGCTTGTACCGAGTCAACTTCCGGGGAGTCGGGTATGAGGTCGAACTCGTACCGTAAGCCCCCCACATCGGACACCTCAACGTTTGTGGCCGTTCCTCCATCGTCAATAGCAACGCTTATAACACCTGTCTTTGACCTGAATGAACCATTAATCATTATCCACTCGCAATTTCATATGAATCGGGTATCGTATCAACCCTGAGAAGCCCTGAGAACTGCATGTTGACCGCTTGCCTGCCAATAGTCATTTCACGGCGAATACCAAAGGCTGCTGACCTGATATTGCATAATACGCCGTTTGCAATAGTGTCGTCAGCCGAAATCTTTATAATCCTCGGGAATGCAGGCACTTCAAACAGGTCATTGAGTAAATTTCTCATTTTTGTCGCCTGTGAAGGAGTCATGTGACGGAATGTAACCCGTAAATCAAGGCGATACCCGCCCACACCCACGCGATCAAAGCCTGTTAAACTACGTGTATTTGCATTACCGCCAAGCCAGTCCGTACGCCACCTACCGTCAAAATTCCATACATCGTACAAAATAGCCGGGTCATAGTCGACTGTAGCGGTAAACGAACCGCTCTCATACGTGCCTAACTGAATCGCAATCTGTTTGACCTGTTTTGATGTTTTTGCCATTATGAACGAGAATTGGTTATCACAGATTTTGTATTAATGGTGCGGTTTCCTTGCCGGACTTTGATTGCCATGATCTCAGAATCAAGATCGCCTTTAAATATGAATGTAGGATCTCCGCGACCATCAGAGGACGACCCCATTTCCGCGACCTGACGGGCAACCGCGCCTTCGTCCTGATCGGCTCCAAGAACTTCAAATCCTCGTTGTGATGATAGCGCTGCTTGTTGAGAGCCGCCGCCGCTTCCACTCGGCTTATCGCCAGGTTCAGCTTTCATAATTTTACGAACATTTGCCAGTCCCATAGCAACCGCCGCCGCCGCCCGAATAGTTGACAACGGTGGTGGAGCCGATGCAAGAGCTTTGTTGGCCGCTACATAGGTATCTGCAATCGCTGTGGCTACCTGAACGCCTTTTGCATCCTGAAATAATGTTGACAACACTCCAAACGTTAAATCAGCGTAGGCTTGCTCCATGTCAAGTCGGTTCTGCAACTCGGCCTGACGGATAGCCGTTTTCGTTTTCTGGATATTCTCTTCAAATTCAAGCTCTGCCTGTCTGCGGGAGTTTTGTTGCGCCTGCTCTTCTGTAAATTCAAGTTCACGATACTCACGAAGAAGTTCTAAACGCCTCATTTCTTTTTGCTCTTCAAGAACAAGTAGCTGGCGGTTCGCTTCGCCTCGAATCTGAGACTGCAATGCCATGTTGCGAATAGCCGACTCTTTTTCAAGTTGTTGAATCTGAGCGCGGACATTATTGCGATTCTTGATCTCTTCATCAAGTATAGCGTTTGTATCAGCCGATTCTTGTTCACGTATGGCTTTAATCATTAACCGCTTTCCTTCTTCAATAGCCTCAATCTCTTCTTCGATACGTTTTCTGATTTCAATAATTGCATCTCCCCTTGCTTTTTCAGATTCAACACCATCAACGATCAATTTCTTCATTAAAGCCGTCTCCCTCTCCTCTCTATTTTCGTAGGCTTCCTTAATCTTTTGCTCGGACTCTTGTCTTGCCTTATCAACATCTCGATTCGCCTTTAATTCAATCGCAAGGCGATTCTCCCCCAATCCCTCATACAAAGCTACCATTCGGCGGTGACGTTGCTCTGCAAGGGTCTCGGTCGGGTCATTAGTATATTGCAGAACCCTTTCTCTGAACGCATCCTCAAGGGCTTGCGCCTCATCACGAATAGATTGGATATTTTTTCTACGGCGGTTTTCTTCCGTCTCAAGGCTGTTAATAATGGATTGACGGCGGCGAAGCAACTGCCTTTCCGACATAGCCTGCTCACCCTGTAGCTTCACAAGTGCGGCTCGCGTCTCGGCAACTTCTTTATTGTCTGACCGTTCATTACGCGCAATAGAGGCTCGGCGCTCGGCGATACGAACCTCCTCCTCGGCAAATTCCCTTTTAATGCGAAACTCTTCCTCGGTCTTGGCAATAGCATCGTCCATTCGGCGCATTCTTTCCCGGTGAGACAAGGATTCATCCTCTGCATCACGCCGTAGCATTGCAATGTCTGATTGAAGCTCTGCAAGTCGCTCGGTAGAATTTATTCTTGCATCCTCAAGCGCGCGTTCCGCATCGGCAAGCTCTCCGGTTATACGAATAGACTCCATCAGGCTGAAATTAGACATCTCATTCATTCCTAATAACCATCCAATGCGATCTCTGGCATACCCCCAAATAGCGCCAAGTTGCTGGAATCGCTTGGTTACCTCATCAACGACAGGTTGAATTGTTCGGAGTGCGGCAATTAGCGTTCCCAAACCGACTATAAGTAAGCCAATACCCGTTGACATTATAGCTATTCTAAGAGCGCTCCAAGCCGCCGTCTTTGCTTTTATAATCGGTATTGCGCGCTTCATCGTTGTATTGATAGAGTTCAATCGCCCTGCTATTGGACCAAGCGGCCCCTCAAATGAGGCGAGGGCAGATGCGGCGGTACTCATAGCCTCAGAGTAGTTACCTACATTCATGGAGTGATCGCCAATGTCCGCGTTGAACTTCTTCATTTCTTCGCGGTTTTGACCTATCTGCTTTTGGAGGCCCTTGAACTCTTCACTCTCTTCATCAATCGGCAATTTCCGCAACTGCTGTTCAAGCAGCTTTGTTTCGGACGCTAATTGATTGTAAGATACAGTAGCACCGTCAACCGAGGTAGTGTTCGCTATAAGCTCTTTCTGGTTGTCTCGGTACGCCTGAGAAGCTTCCTTGAGTGAAGCACGAATTTCTACTTCCTTTTCTCTTTGTGCATCGGTAAGATCAATATCGTCACGCTTCGCCTTTCTAATTTCAGAAAGTGACTCCCGGTAGGAATCAATCTGTTTACGAAGCTCAACAAGTCGTTCAATCGTCTTTAGATTTTCTTCCGTGAACTGCCCCTGTACTTCAATAGTTTCTTTCAGGGATTCATTGAGCTTTGACGAAGCGGCTTTTTCCTGTTCTTCCCGAAGGTCTTTTAAGGATTGCTTGACACTCTCTTTGCTTGACTCGTCCGTCTCAAACTTGATTCTATAAATTAGCTCATCACTACCGGCCATGCGTGTCCTTTTTTGGTGACCAATCGTAGCATTTCATCGAAACGTAGGCTTGTGCAATTACATCAGCCGGGTTATCGAGTATATCTAATGCACTATTGGGATTGAAGTTTGCAAGTATAAGGGCATAATAGTGATAAGTCCCCGTATTTTCAATCCATTGCTGTTTTGTCTGAGGCGGGTTTGACGAAGAAGAAGCATCGTCCATAAAGGATATAGACTGAGCGAAATAATGCTCTGCCTTCTCTATAGATACACTTCTTGCGTCAAAAAAAAAGTCTGACTCTTGGCAAGGATAGGATATTCAAACGCATCGTCCTCAAAAAAAGAGGGTGTGAAAAACTGCTCTTTCTTATCCCAATGCGCCTCGGTTAGCTCAACCGGCTCACCGTTTTGATCAAAACGTGGTTCCGGCTCCCATAGGATTCTTGCTTTTCGCATCCAGAACTGAGCTTTGTCTTTCACGGGAATATCCTTGAACGACTTGTCATTATTTTGCTGAACAAATGCGTCAATATCATCTTCAATCTTCTGCATTTGTTTGTAACGAAGCTCAGTGTACGGTTTAAGCCGAACCCGAACGCCGTTGACTTGAATCTGTTCGCGTAAATCCATTATGGTGTAAATGTAGTTCCATTAATCCTAAGTGCAGGTCGCGTGAATGACCACTGTCCACCATCGGCGGCGGTATCATCTTCCCTTGCTGTAAACCACTGAATATAAACCGTTCCTATGGAAATAAAAGCTTCATGGTGTCGGCGGCCCGATGCTATATAGTCTGATGTTGATCTACTAATCTGTTCTTTATTTGCATCAAGAAACCGAACGCCAACTACAAAACGAACCGTGGCGGCGCTAAAATCGGCAGACGCAATAACCGTATGGCCATCGAAATTTATGATAGGAAAAGGAAACAGTATCGGCTTTGACATAACACCAACGAGCCTATTGTCTGTGATGACGGTTTGAACTGCGCCTGAAACAGACCCCGACACGTCATTTATTGAACCTGAAAAACCGGGGTCAAGGTCGAATCCTCCCAATAAGTTTGAATCTCCCTCTCTGTAGTCATAGAGGCCGAGAGCATTTTTGCCGAGATAAAAAGCCTGTGATTTTATAGCCATGTCAATAAGTTATGTCGTGGAATATCCTTTTGGCGCTTTCGTGCTGACGTAAATACGGTCGTTAAGAATGGCACTGTTATAATCTTCGTGCCTGTTCAAAATCGGATTATCCCGCATCAGGAAAAACCCGTCAATCGTCCAGCCCATAATCTCAACTCGCTTTCCGACCAAGCCCCTTAAAGTGGCAAGATCGGTGTCGTTAAGCCGCAATACTTTGATGTCAAGCTCTCCCATGTGGGAATGCTCATACGTTTGATTGTCCTCAATACGGACTTCTTCACCTTCAAGCGTCCAGCCCATTGAGGCGGCCCCATCAACACCGTCCATGATGTTTGACAGTATAACCATGTCGGCACTGTCGGGGTCTTTGATTACAACATTTTTAAGCGTAAGTGCCATACTTTAGTTGATTACGATTCTGTAATTGTATCGCTTATTTGAACGGATCGCTTGGAGCCGAATACACGGGCTTGCACCCGATTACCGTCATACGTCCTCGTGCCGTTAATGATAACGTTTGACAGAACAAGCTGAACAGCGCCGGTCGCTTTCTTGAAAATAATGTCTGCCCTGACCGGCTCTTCTGACGAGTTTGTGTAAACACGAGCATCATCAAGAATGCCAAGCTCATACAGATTCACGGCATATTCAACATCGTAAAAGTCGGTAAGCGTCTGCCCATCGCCAACCTTTGAGCTTGTCGGCTCCGGGGTCACTTCGGCAGAATCTACCAGGTGATTTGCGTATTGCTCGGCGGTACCACCACCAGCGTCTGTGATCTCAATCTCGTCAAAAATTAAAGGGGCTGAAATTGCCATAACTGTATCTTAGGTGAAGGTTATAAATATATAGTTCAATATCATAATTGTTGGCGACTTATACAATAATATTTATGGTTGTGTTACAATCAAATCTTTTTGACCCGAACAGTTGAGCGTCATGGTCACAAACCGTTTCCGGCGCAAGAATCCTGTCGCTGAGTCGTAGCCGAAACTTGAGATAGACCCATTGCTTGACTCAAATGCGTCAAGGTTTTTAATCCATTCAATAATATCGTCTTTCACGTCAAGGGCGACAAGCTCGTGGTTATACGCACCCTCGCCCCTGTAGCCACGAACCACGCTAATATCAATACCGTACTGCTGACGGCTGTCGGCGGGTTTTTCAGCGCCGACTTTGGTCACTTCTGTTTCTGAATCATTATACAACGCAATACGAATCTTCTGAATGTCCTGCCTCGGTTCTAAATCTTCTGGAAGCTCTTTGTATGCTTCATAGACCACTTCGTATTCTGAAATATACTTCTCCATGTCTTTTAAAAGTGTTTCTATAACCTGTCTACTTTTTCCCACTCATTGCCTCCCCAACCAATTCTTTAACTCGTAACTTAATCTTTTCGGGTATGGATTCTGGCGACTTGGGCCAAATGCTTCTGACCTTGCCACCCTTCGCGCGTCCGGTATGATGAAGCTTAAATATATCTCCATGCTCGGCGTGCTTAATCGTGGTTGAGCCGTTTGATCCCGCAGTTGTCTCAACAACTGTCCTCTCTATTCTACGATGCTTCATACGTAAATCAACTCTGTCTGTCTGCAACCCCCGGCGCTGACGTTCCTTTCTGTGAGAGGGTGAGTAGGTTGAATCGTACTGATCCTGACCAAATCCACGCCCCTGCTGAGTGTTTAACTTCATCTCATCCTCAAATAGCTTTGCTACATCTTTACCAACTTTCTTGTTGATGTCCATTGTTTTCTCTTTCAGGCTTTTTCCAAGCTGCTCTTCAATCGTTGGTAGACTCAAAAGGCCCTCCGTATGAGTGACGATAGCAAGTGCCTTGCCTCAAGTGAGAGTAAATGCACAGACGTCATGGCGGGTGTGTCAGGGTCTTGCCTGTTTTTAAACTGCAAGGAAATCTCCTGCAAAATAGCATCCGGTATCTGAGGCGGTATTTTATCCGGCGCATAGCCAGAGGTGTATTCAATCAGCGTTTCGCCTGTCGTTTTAAACCCCTCGACTGTTTTATACTTCATGCCGGACACTGTGTAGTCCTCGCCACCGGTGAGTACATCACCATCAATCGTCACGCTTGTAACGGCTGAGTGAGGCCCTCGTGTAAGGATTGCTTTTCTCGGCGTGAGCCGCCAGTATGAGCGTATAGTCTTTTGAACCACATCATGCCGGATATAAGACTCCACCTGCTCGGTTACAGATCGAATCAGCCTGTCAATCGTTACATTGTACTGATCGTGGCGAACAGGAATAAATTCCTTAACATCATCACGACTGAGAATAGGCGTAGCGCCTTCAATAAGCTCCACAACCTCTGTCTGGTTGGGTATGCCTCTGTTTTCCCGTGACGGGCTTAGCGGGTGATGTGTATAGTAGTTTTTATTCAATCAGACCTCTTAGGAGTCTTTTTTGCTACTTGATTTCTTTTTGGACTTCGTTTCTTTGGGCTTTTTCACTTTCTTACCCTCAGATTTCGTCTCTTTGGCATCAATTGATAATTCTGCCTTACCTGTTTCGACAAGATGCTCAAAAAGTCGGCGTTGGAGTGTACTCTGTGAGGTCAATTCCTCACCTTTCTTGTACTGCTTCGAGTTCACGCCGTCAAGAGATAAATTCGTTTGTTCTTTTAGTGTGATTATGACTGGCATATCCATTGTATTATTGCTTACCCATACAAATGAAAAATCGGGATGTTCTTGCATGGAATTTTAATTTAAAAAACCGGATAGGTGAGAGATCCTATCCGGTTTAGGGGTTACGCGGGGGCGTTGGAAAGATGTCCAAGAATCGCATTCGCGCTGAGTGTAGCGGCGTTTGTTCCAGATCGAGTGATCTGAATTTTCAAGTACCGCTTGTTTGTCTTAATTGCGTGAATGTATGAGGCGTTAGCCGTGTCATCCATAGTAGGTTTGTCAGTGACATACCTTGCGTCAATTTCAGAGCTTGAGTCGGCAGTGAAATCGTTGGTATCGCCTTCATAGAAAGCAATCTCGATTTCAGTTGCGCCGGCAACAGCCCCGGTAATGACTTGCACCGCCACACCCTCTGCGCCAGCCGTGTCTACGGCAAGAGCATCGGAGGTAACAAGCGCTGCATCACCATCCCATACCTGCGGAGGCAAAAGGACGGCTGACTTTAATTGTTGTCCAATATCAAATGAACTCATGTGTGTCCTCCGTTATGAGTTTGTGATTCTGAGTTCGGCGGCGGCTTCCGTTTTCATCGGCTGACCGTCCACTCGGCTCATAATATTCATGTTTCGAATCCATCGCTCACTTTCAGTATATGGATCATCAAGCATGAACATATCTGTGTGAGTTGTAAATTCGTAGGCCGTTTGGAAATCTCCAAACAGTACAGGCACTTGACCTGCGGTAAACGTTCCTTCAACATCACCTGCCATATCGCCTTCACGGGCAATGTTTACAGGCGCACCAAGAAGTACAGTAGGCGTCCTTCGGGTGAAGTCAGGCTCCCACAAGTATTGCAGAGCAGCGTTACTGCTCGTCAGGAAAAGTGAACGAATGAACGCTCGTGTCTGACGGGTGAATAACCATTGTCCGTTTGCCTGGTACTCGTCAAGAAGAGTTTCCTGCATCTTGATAAGCATATCGGGCGTCAACGTCAATGCACCTGAATCAAAACCTTGCAGTTCGCCAATCATACCTTTGGGTTTGCCGTTTCCGTTACCGGACAGGCAAGCAGAACCAATGGCTACGTTGAAATCTTCCTGATATGCCCTCTGGACTTCGCCAAACAGATCATAACCGGAATCCTGCTCGTTCTCCATCGACACGCCATATCGGGCAGCCGCTTTTTTAGGGGTAAGTGTAACCTGACGGTACTTAACTTTCCCTTTACTTACAGCGCCTTCCTCTTCAACCCATGACAGGCCGGGAGTGCTAACTCGGAGATTACGCTTTTTCTGAGAACGGCTTGTGGTCGTGGTCAGTACAAGGCGTGTGATCGGTGTAGACTCAATCGCGTTGTAGATAATCTGATCAGACAGTTCAGCCGGAAGCAGAAGAGCGCCGGAGCTTTCAAAATCGAAGCGGACAAGGTTATCGCTTTTCGTCTCGCCCTGAATGGACGGGTGATAGCCTTTAACTTCTTTACCGCCGTTCACTTGCTCAAGAGTCAATCCTTTACGATTGCCCTTTACAAATTCCCAAAATGCGCTTTTGAACGTGTCCTTGTGCTGAAAGCCTTTGGACTCATTGGCGTTCGCCATGCTGTTCTTGCGCTTAGTTTCAAAATCAAACTCAAGGTCGTCAAGGCGGTCGCTGATTTTCGCGAACTGATTCTGAAATTCATTCTCAGTCTTTTCGTGCTTTGTAGCCACCAAGTCTTTAAGACCGGCAACCATTTGTCGAAATTCGCTCTTAGCATCGGATGGAGCTGTTACTGCTGCGCCTCCACCGTCACCGCTTGCGCCACCCGCCCCGTCTGTAGGAGCATCGAAGCACATAGCCGCGAATGTAAAATATTTGTCAATCATATTGTTCCTCAATATTATTTTTTATTTCTATGAGTGCGCCACAAAATGATTTATACTCGCTTTCGTGGGACTGATTGCCGGTGGGCGCATCAGTAGTTTTAGAGTCAGACAGCGTTTGCCACCCTCGTCTTTTAGCATGATAGCCAATTTTCCTGTCTTTCGCATCCCTGATTCTTGCATGGGTGTCCATCGGCCAGGGAGTGATTGACATTTCCTCAAGGGCAATCTCTTTAAGAATGCGCGTTCCGTTCGGCCCCGGCGCGGCTTTAATGACCTGATAGCCGATACTCAGTCCAAGCGGATTGCTTTCCTTGAGCATAAATTTCATAATCTCATACCCATCCTTTATGGACGGTACGCTGAGTGGCATTTTACCTTCAACCATCAACCCCTCTTCCGAATCCTCAAGGTAGGCGATTCCAGCAACGTCCGATACTTCCCACCCGTGATTAAACATGAGTTGAACCTTGCTGTTATTGTGCATGATCGTTTGTGTATAGGCACCTTTTGCAACCGTATCACCACCGAGATCAACTTTTCCGTAGGCGCTGCCAAGACCCTTAAACATGCCGACTTTCTCTTCATCGGATTCAAGTTCGTAATTCTTGACCTTTACCATGAGTCGGCGTTGCTTCACTTCAACCGAGTCAATGACCTCAACATCAGATACATTGTGAGCGACATGAACGCCCGTGTCCTCGTAGGACTCATCGGCTTTCTTATACACTTCAATGAGCGCAAGAGGTTTGTCAGATTTAATTTCGTCACCCGTTTCAGGAATGATTGCCGGCTCGCCGGTAAGAACGTCAACCACTTTCCCGATAACAGGACCATGCTTGCTATTCCATGACACGAACATACCTTTTGCTACTTCTTCTTCCTGATCGTCCTCGTCCTCATTTTCTTCTTCCTCTTTGGGTTCTTCCTCATCCTCTGGCTCTTCGGCATTAGCCTCGTCATGCGGTGACACCTGATCGAATCCGAGCGTCAACACATCATCGGTCGGCTCGTAGTTATCTCCGGCAACTGCCATGACCCTTGCGGTAAGATCATTCTCACGAACCGATTCAATAACGGCAACGCCTGATCCTTCCTCGCTTTCGTAGTTCACGACTTGACCGGACTGAAAATCAATCTCGGTGCTTTCCATTTGCTCGGCAAGTTGCTCAAGCTCTTCAATGGTAGATCGTATGCTTTCTAATTCTGTCATGGCTATTCCTCGGTGTTATTAACGGGTTCGTTGTCTGTTTCGACCTCCCCAGGTCGTTTTTCACGTTGACTTGGTGAATTTGATATAACAAGCTGATCTGCCATAGGGTCGTTTGACCTCGGTAGCCTCAACTTCTCTCGCCCTTCGTTTCGGGTCATAAGACCACGATCAACGGTATTTCCTACCCATTCTGATCGTGATTTCATGTCCTCTTGCAATACTTCTATTGCTTCCCTGTCCACCCGTATCACCGGATTATCATCGTAGTGACGGCGACACGACAGGCTTATTTTCTTGTATATACGGTCTGCAATAGGCAAAGCCGCATCAATATACAGCGCTTTTCGAGAATCCTTAACATTGTTGTAGGTCTTATTCGCCGCATCGTTCATAAGTGAGGACGATACGTTAAGCGTCATAAGAATCATTCGCATGGACATCAGAACGGCGTTCCCCCACTCAGCGTCATGCGGGTCAACGTTAAGATCATGCAGGTTCAATTCCCCTGAAAGCACTTTTAGTCGGTGTGCATTATCAGCGCCGGATTGATTTTGAAACGCGTCCTGAATTTCTTTCGCTTCTTCCTGAGTCGTTCCGGCGGGTGCGGACGCAATGATTGGCGGCGTACCGCCAGACAAAGCAACATTCTTGTTCCATGTAATTCCTGCGTTGTTCAGGTCAATCAATTCTGCAAGCGGAACGCCCGGACTCATGCCCTGCAACGGCTTTTTAAGGTCGGGTTTTTTGATGTAAATCATTTCCTCCGGCATGAACGTCTCTTTGGTTCTGTTCTGAACCTCAAAGTGCGATATTGGAGAAAACTCATCGCCCTGAACAGGTGTTGTATATTGAGACGGAAGAGGTATAAATCCTAATATTCGCTTCCTTCGTCCTGCGTTAGACATGACAATTCGGGCATACGCTTCGCCTGTAACAACAAAGTAAAGCGTGATCGCCTCAATCAGTTCTTCCCTGCTATCATTGCGCTCCATTGCGTCAATAATCGGGTGATTGTGCGTAGTATGCTTTTCTCCGTTTTTCTCGTACTCAATAATAATTGGCGCTTCTGAAACCGTCTGAGCGATTATGTTTGCGGCGGCGTAGAACGCGGCGTTACGGTTGTATCCCTGTTCGATAACCTGCTGCTTATCCCAACGGCTATACCCTTTCCAGTTTTTCCACACAAAGGCTGACCATGATCGGTCGGGTAGATACTTTTGCTGAATTGCGTCTTGACGGGCTTTTGATGTTTTGGTACGAATATCTTTCAGGTTGCTCATCCTACCGCCCAAAGTTTTCCAGTCCCACCAGGGTACAGCTTCTTGTAGAAGTGCCAAAGCGCGTACCTTGCCGTGTCAGATTCATGTGTTTTTGCGCCGCCGGGAGAATCATCACCTGATTTATCAATTTCGCCATATTTATCTGCTTTGACTGCCTGTAATGAAGAATATACATTTTTTTCACCCGCATCAAAAGAGACTAATCCTTGTATGAACGCCCAATTAGCGCATTGAATCGTGTCTTTGACGGACGGGTTCTTGCTCGGAACGATGTTTCTGACGCTTGGAGGGGTGTATGCTGAATCATTTTCTACCTTTTCCTGAAAATGCTCTTTGAATCCTCTGCGAACGCTTTGCCATATACTTTCCGTTGTCTGAGAGCTACGCTTGTTTTCAGACGCATCACCCCCAAGATAGATAATACCATTGTGATTCTCGAATACTTTCGCAAGCGCAATCGCATCTTCGTGAACAATCTTCTCTTTCATCTGCCATGATCGAACGCAGGCAACCATAGGGCGACCCTTTTCATCCCGGCCCCTTTGTTGCCAGGCTGACACCGCCCGATAAGAAACGTTGAAATCCCAATGCAAGTAAATATCCATGTCGGGGTCAACAGTTTCTTCACCCTTCATACTCGGATGCACGTTGAACAGGCCAAGCCCCGCAAGGGACACCCTCTCGCCACTGAGATACCGCTTGAGCTGTGGGCCTTCATAAATCGCTTTCAAAATCTCTTCGTAGTTCTTAACAAACTCTTTATCGGGATTGTCATAAAGCGACTTTTCGTGCATGATAAATTTCGCTTTATCAAGCATAGTGTATATCCAGTGTTCGGGGTCATCCGGCATGGAACTTACCCGAACAAGGCGCTTTCCTACACGAATACGAGAAAAGAATACCTTGAATGATTCGTAGTCGTAGAATGACACCTCATCAGCCCAACCAGAGGCGTAGACAATCGACTCAATGCGCTTAATAGAATCTTTCTCAGCGCTACGAACGTGAAAGGTAGTATCGAATATTTTGAGAACGCCGTACTGAGGTGAGAAATGGTACGGCCAATTTAGTTCCTGTAGCAGTGGCTCAATGTCCTGATAAAAAACGTCACGAGCCTGTCCAAGCGTATTTAGCATGATTAAATGCTGTTCATTCGGCTGTAGAGCGGCCTGATTAGCTACGAATCTTGCTCCCGACCATGTTTTTCCAGATCCTTTTGCCGCTATAATCGCAACCCGTTTATTGTAGTCGCTTATGAAATCATCCTGCCACGATGCTATGCGATATTCAATTTGCTCTCGCACATTAATTCTTTGAGTTTTGATCTTTTTTATGCCTGAGCATAAAGTTTATCATTCGTTCGTTCATATAATTTTGTTGCTCAATAGCACGTGTAGAACGGGTTAGTGCCTCACGGTTTAACTTAACCATTTCGCCAATAAGCGTATTGAGTTTCTTGATCTCGGTACGTGAATAGTCGCGTTCTTTATTCCAGTCTTGGTACAGTAAGGTGAGGACAATGAACAGGACAAGAACGGCAAAACCGTACTTGGCAGCCTCTTCAAGAGCGCCAACGGTTCCCGGTATTGTTTCTTGAATCTCTGCGTAAATGTAAGTCACGAACGCAACAATAGTAAGGGATGCTTGTGCGATCTTGCTTATTAGAAATTGATACATAACCTTCTCGTTTAGATGATAATCTCTTTTATTGCCTCTAACACCGATGTCAATTCCGTCTGCTTCCATGCGTTCCTCCTTACTAAGAAGAATTGCTTTTTTGACCCGAAATATCGGTAGTCGCAGTGAACGAATTGTGTGTCGGTGTCAGTGTAAAATGCAATCCTGCTGTAATTGGTTAATTTTGAAATAAGTCGAACCATGTCATAGAAACCATCGTTCAAGGTCGTATAGTCTGCTGCACCTAATCCTTTTTCCGATCCGGGGCGGTCTTGCAAACGGAATACATGTTCACTTGTACCGTCTCTTCCATTATCAATTTCATGTTCAAGAGGCCGATACCCGCTTGACTTGCTTACAATGATAGGAACCCCCAATTTCTGCCGCACATAACTCATCGGATTCGCATGGCATTGTTGAATCTTATCCATGACACCGACCGGGACTTTAAGGTCTGGTCGCATAATGTATTCCGAGATTTTCATGTGAGTTGGGATCATATCACTAAAGTATCAGGTTTAGCCAAGTTTACAAAAGGTTAATTTCATAACTCAAATCCCCGTGAATCAATGTGTTTTTTAAGTTCCCTAAGCATGTGATCGACCATGCCGATACCCGCCATAGGTTTAATCGCGTTGTATTTTTGGATAATTTCCTCGTCCGTGTAGTCCTCAGTCGTTTCCGGTGTCGCGGATTCCGCTATCTGCTTTGGTTTCTTTTCGGGATATATCTCGTCACGCTTCTGATACAGCCGATTACGTACATCAGGACGAATAACCCATTCGTTGAACGCATTGCAGATAGCCACTTGATTGTTTCCTTTGCGATCAATAACACCATGAGCAAGCGCAAGAACGAACTCGTCCATGAGGATACTGAACGGAATATCGACAGGACAAAGGTTGTTGGTGAAGTAAATCGTACGCCAAAAATCATTCAGGAACGCAATCTTTTCATTTGTACTTCCAGGAACCTCAGCCTTTGCCCCCATTTTCACATACATCATCGCAAGTTTACGCCGAGCCGGTTCTCCTGGGGCCGCGTTGTTAAATCCAGAGTTATTCTTGGAATATACCATCGCCTTTTGACGCGAATACTCAGCAGGAACCTCACACGTCTCTGAGGAATTGTACGTCAAGATCGCCTTTTGTTTGTTTTTTTGAACTTCCATTTTTTGATGATTTGATTTGGTTTTTAATTGCGTCAAATTTGTCACGTAGCTTTTTACCAGATTGAATGTTTATATGCCACTTGTCCCAAAGGTCTGAGAAGTCACGGCAATTTCTGAAAACAGCGTCTATAAGAAACATAAATTGTTCCTCTGTCCGGCCGTCTCTTCTCAGCCCTAAATCAATCTCTTTTACCCACCTTTTTTTAGCGGGTTTGTTCGTCACGAATTTATGTGTCGGGTCATTCTCACAAATTGCTTCAAGTAGGTAGTCCGATATTCGGATAGCAGATTCCCATGTTTCAGAATCAGACGCATTGGGAACGTCATCTGCGAGAGCAGTGACATTAGTGACTTCATGTTCAGTTTCTAATTCATATTCTACTTCTACTTCCCTTTCTATTTCCCTTTCTACTTCTACTTCTATTTCGGCAATGGGTTCCGAAGCCTTGGTAAAGCCTTTCAAACCCTTTAGTATGGGTTCGCAAAAACTGTCCTTACGTATGTTTAAAGGCAGGTCGTTCCAGCTTTTTATAGCGGAAGTCTCCATATTTGCGTTAAAGCTCTGATGTTTCAAAAATTTCTGCAAAATTACATACCCATCGGAGTATTTTGCTTTTCCGGCTTTCTCAAACCTTTCAAAAATCTTCAAAACCATGTCTTTATCAACGCCAGTATCAAAGGCAATTCGCCTGATATGAAGCTCATATATGCCAAGCATATTCGTCTGTTCATTGGTCAATAAAAACAGAAAAAGTAGCTTCTCAATCGGGTCTAAATCAACGATATATGTGTCGCTCCAAAAGTGTGTATTTACGCTTCTAAGTTTGCTCATTTTTTAAGCCCCTTATAAGAGAATTGGTTAACAAGTTTTTTTTTCGGTTGGTGGTCATAGAGATAGTGATAAACGCTTGTGCGGTGAATGTTAAGCAATTCGGCAATATGGTTTATTTTCATGTAGGATTTAACTTCCTGAACAAACAGGTACCTTGCGTAAACCACGTCCTCCTTCCTGCTTTTAGACTTCAATCGCCAACGGCTAATCCCTGTCTGACTCTCAATGTTCTTGAAAACCGCTTGATTAGCAAGGCCTATCGCTTTAATGTCTTTGAGTATGGTCATTGCGAGCCTCCGTTAAGGAAGTCTAACTGTTTCCTTTTTTTGTGCTGATCAACTATTTCTGAATGGCTCTGAGGCTTTTTAAACCTTGGATTCCACTTGTAACACGTAATACGAATGCCCGTATCAGGGTTTTCCTTTTTCATATCCGTTTTGACAAGCGGAAAGCGATCAAATTTGTCTTTATACTTACTAATATCGCCTGCCCCAGCCATATTACTAATTGACCGTTTAACGCTGTCCTGGTTAAATCCTGTAGCCGCCAATATGTCGTGGAAGGTGAATCCTTCGGCGGGTCGTGCCATAAATATCATGGCTATCCGTCTGTCTTGCGAAAATTCAGCCGATTTCAGCATTCCTCGTTCTTTTTCCGTCAGCGTAATACCGTTTTCGTGTATCATAACCCCCCCTTCATTTTACGTAGCATTTCGCCTCTATCTGGGTTAAAACCGGACGTGTCATAATATGTACCGTCCTCGCACAGTAGCAAGACCTCCGGCAATCCTCGATAGGAATAACGGGTATGTACGCAATTCTTCTCGGCGTACTCTATCGGTTTAGGTTCGCTTTCCAATTCAAAGACGAGATTAATAACCATGACAAAAGCAATGGTGATAGCCACTAAAAACGTCCATATAATATTTGATGTTCTCATATTTTATCCTGTTGTATTGATTCAATTTTAATTACAGTACACGGCTGCACTGAGTAGTATTTTTCGGTCACGCTTCGTACAATTTGAGAGTCGTCAACGTAGATGTACTTATTCAGCGCATCGTAGATTATTTTCTCAATGTTGTCAACGTCCGGTGTCTTTGGTCTGTACTTCCCCTCGGATCTCTTCTTTTTAACGCCACTCCATGATGTCGGAGTTCTGAAAAACGCATAGATGTCTACTTTTAGAAGGCATTCTAAAGGCTCAGTCGGCTTGTGCGGCAAGAAGAAGTTCCGAATGCGTTTCTTGTCCTTTTTTGACGGGTCGTACTTACCCCCGTGTTTAGAATCCCTGTGCCTTTTTTGAGACACAGGATCGCCGGGAATAATCACCTCAATCATTGACAAGCTCTTTCTGCTTATCGGTCATCGAGAACAGGTCATGTCGCTTTCCACCGAGATACGCCTCGGCTTCTTTGATCACCTCTTCAACAGTTTTCACCGTCAGGCTGTCAAGTCCAAACTCACCGACCTCTGGCTTCATCGGACTCACAATTTTCATCCTTTCCATCGTAAGCTCCATGTGACGCTCGCTTGTAATTGAAGCGCTCATAACGATTGACCCGTCTTTCTCATTTTCATCATACTCAACGTTCAATACCTGAATGTCATGGCGCTTGTACTCGTTTTCGTCTTGCTCAAGCTCGGCCTCAATACAAAGTGGTCTATCCAACGCACGAAGAGCGTTAAACAAGTCCTCGTGCGGTTCCACACGGCTTTCAATGGATTTTTTATCCACATGACCGTCTCGTATTTCGTGCCACTGAATGTCAAGTTTATCTTTTTTGTACTGTACCTTTGTAATCATTTTTGAGTTCATTCTATTCTCCATGCACGTAAACCGGTACGCCGAATTGGGCTTGCAGGTCACGTACAAATTGTTTTTCGTTACTGTTTGAGTTACTAAGATGCAAAAGATGTATCTCTTTCGCATGTGTCATGTCACTTGCCATTAAATAGGCGGTTAGCTTCTGAATCGACAAGTGATTATTTGCTATTCTGAACTTTAACTTCTCGTCCATGTCTTGCCCGTCAAGAATGTGTTTGCAGTGATTCGCCTCGATCAAAAAGTAGTTTATACCCTTGAACGTAAACCACATTTGCCCCGTATCGACCGCGTAAATTAGTCGTTCGCCCGTGTGATGGGACCGAATTAGATACCCGAACGGCTGCTGAACATCGTGCTTGACGTTAAAGGGAAGAATCTCGAAAGATCCCTCCTGAAACGACAGTTTATGATAGCAGGAAATGGCAGGCCACTTCTGGATCTCTCCAATGACAGACCCCCAAGTTCCCTCGCTTGCATAGCAGTGAACGCCACGCCGTAACAGTTCAGGAACCGCCTTCACATGATCGCCGTGTGAATGCGTGATTAAGGCGCACTCAATATCGGACAGACGACATGGCAACTTGGTTTGAAGATCTTTAAACGCAAGCCCCGCATCAAGCAGCGCCTTTGTTTTTCCATCGTCAATCAGGATGGCATTTCCTTTCGATGATGAACCTATTTGGGATATTTTCATTTGAACGGAAGCCCCTCTTCTTCTATTTGATTGTCAAGTTTAGCGGGGTCAGATCCTTTCGGCGGTTCATTGTCTGGTAACTCGTCCACCGAATTTGATTCCGGATCATTCTCCTCTTCCTCATCTTCAAACCCAAGTGATTGCATCTCTCCCGGATCAATCGCTTTGGACGGGTCAAGCTCATCACGAAACGGGTCGTCCTGAGATTCAACGTAGTGATAGCTCATGTTCGTTTTGGTCGTATCAATATCAAGTCGCTCAGTGGTGCGGTGAACCACCGTTTTCAACTGCATACGCTCTTCCCATTCGGATTTCCATACAGGACCCGATGTGAAAGACTTCTTAATCTTTTCAAAATCGGACTTCGGTACGACTACAACCTTGTTTTTGGTTGCGTCCTTGTAGATAATATGACCATACCCGCCAATCACCGGCCCACGATCAAACGCATCCTCTATTTCAAATTCAACGTCCTCAATGTCGCGCTCAAAATTCTTCTTGAGCAACTTGAAATGGTCGTTGGCATGAACAAGTTCGTACCGAATATCAACCACATCGTCAGACGAAAACTTGATCCGGTACAGGTGCTTTCCTTTGTAACCTATGCGAAGATCAAGGTCGTACTTATTCGTTTTGCCGTTTAGGTACGGAATGGTGTGCAAGTGATTCGGCACAAGAGCGTCAAGGCCAAGCTGAATACGGTGCGCTGCGTCCAATGCCAGCTTTTGCATATTGACATTGTTCCAAGTAATCGGGACGCTGCCTTTATTTCGTTTCTTGCGGTCAGCCTCGGCGTTCTGCAAGTCATTATCCACTTTTACGAACAAGTTTGTCGCCAATCTCTTTTGGGACTCGCTGAACTTAACGCCTTGCCCGATTGCGCTTGCCATTTCGCTTGTCACTTTCGATATAAAGCGCTCGGACATGCTCGTTTCCTTTCGTTTCGCTACTGCTTTTTCTTCTTTTTTACTCATGGTATTGTTCGGTTTAGTTGTTTTTTGATTGTCGAATTAAATACTCAATGTCGCTTTGGACATCTTCCTCGGCTCGCGAATAGCCGTCCCCGCTGTAATCGCTGCTATTCATTCGCCTGCGAACCTCGAAAAGTTCTTGCAGGGTGTTATTCGTCAACGGGCCTCGTGGTGGTTCTTTCGTCATTATTTTTCCTCAATTCTTAGTTCTTGTTGTCCTTTTACAACGTACAGGGCAATGACCTGTAGGTCGTATGTGTCGAGCGACACCACGCTCTCGGCGTTGTCAATAATTACGGGCGCTGTAACGCCTAAATACTTGCCAACGGTTCTAATTATGTCAAGCCCGGCCTGCACCCGCATAGCGTTGTTGAGTCCGTCTGAATAGGGAATACCACCTACAACAGGCTCACACACCTGGTCGTTGATACCGCCGTTTATCTGTGGCTCGAACATTTTCCAACTCACTATGTCAAACATATCGTTGACGCGAGAGGTAATGATTTTTGCCTTTTGAAGCTCGAACTGCTGAATAATGTAAAGCCCATGCTCGCACTTCTCAAGAGAGGATTGCGCTGTTGAAAGCTCATCCTTCAACTCCTTGATTCGCTTCTTGGTCTGTTCATTTTGTTTGACCTTGAACCGATTCTCTTCGAGAGAGGATATTTCTTCCGATACAGAGGAAATCTTTTCCTGAATCTCGTCAATCGTGCCTTTTTTATCAGACCGGATAGACTCAACCTTTTTGTTCAGTGCTTCTTTACGGGATTGAAGCTCTTTGTACTCATCGGTGTCAGAAGGGTTAACAATATCTTTAATTGCCTTGTTGAGTTCCGACCGAGCATCAACAGCGCTGTCAAGAGCGCTTTCAAGTCGTTCCCCCATCTCTTCAATCGCATCGTCAAGGTCGGATATGGTTCCCTCAACATTTTCGATGTGCATCTCATACTTGGCAACTTGATCGTTAAGTGATTTCAGCTTTTCAGCTTTATCATGCTTCCAATCGGATAAATACTTTTCATACTTTTCAAACTCCTCGGCGTGATCATTCGTGTCAGATTCCATGCTCTGTCCGCAATACGGGCATTCACCGTCCTCACTTTGAGTCGGCTTTGGGTCTGGCTCTGTTGCTTGTTCATCTGAAATGTTTTTCTTGATCTTTTCAATCGCATCTTCGAGCGCATCTTTCTTATCGGTAGCAATGCGAACGTCTTTCTGAACATTACGGCGTTCATCTTCAATCTCATCAACCTCCGCCCTTGCATCACGAACCGCCTGTCGTTTACCGGCGATCGCCTTGTCCAACGTTTCATTGTGCTGTTCGACCAACTCCTGGCGCTTTGTTTCAATATCCTCAATCTTTACCTGTAGGTCAGACACGCCCCCACCGCTGCGCGCCAATGACAGCTTTTCAGTAAGCTCGGATTTCTTTTCCTGTAACTCGGAAATCTTTTCCTCAACGCCGGATATGTCAACCTGTTCAAGCGACCGGCTGTTTTCGTCAATCCGGTTCGGAATATCGTCAATCTGATTGAGTAGCTCCGTTCGGCGGTTTGATAAAATACTTTTTCGCGAATCCGAGCTTTTACCGTCAAGAATAGAGGGGTAGTCCGATAATTCGGGGTGAGACTCGATAATTTGATCGTCATTCACCTCTCCCGCCATTTTAGACAGTAGTCTGCGCCTGTCCGACCAGTGCATTGTCTCTGCTATATAAGACGGTACGGTTAGCATTTTGAACTGTTCATCGCTCATAATATCGGATATGGCGTTTTCGTAGTCTTTTTTCTTAACCTTTTCACCGTCCACATAGTAATTTGTGGTGTGACCGCTTAACTCCTCAGTTGCCTGACCTCGTGGGCGTGTCCATTTCTCTTTGTAGATTTTCTTGAGCGTGAGTTTTGGCTCAATAAATGTCGCTTCGACCTCGTGGTTCAAATTGTGAATTACCTCACCGTCCTCACGGGTTTTAAGGCTGAAACTGTTTGGGCTACGGCCCATATAGTCTTTGTCGAACAGAATGTAAGTGATTCCGTCCGCAACCGTTGTTTTGCCCACGCCGTTATCGCCAAATATGTCAATCGAGCAACCGTTTGGCGCTTCAACTGTCATATCAATAAGTCCTTTAAAGTAATTGAATTTTATTTTTGTTAGTTTCATAAGTGTATTGATTAGTTAGGAGGGCGCGATAGCTGAATACTGTCGCGCCTCATTTATATCTCACCTTAATATTAAGTTATCCACGCTCAATGTCAACTCTTAAAATAAAAAAGATTTGATATTATACTTTCATATATAAAATATATTCCATATTATAAGTACAGAAACACTAACCAAAACTAAATCAAATGATTGATACACAACTACCGGATAAAAAGAATTGGGCAGGTACACTTGAGGCGTTCAGGGCTAAGTTTAAAATCCAGAAACAGGACATTGCCGATGATGCGGAATTGAGCGCCTATTACGTGCGTAAAGTATTTGATGGAACCGGAACATTAGAGCAAATGAAGTCGGTCGAAACGTCTATCGGGAGGATTATCCATGAGAGACATTCGTAGGGTACTGATCGTCATGCGCTATCATCTCAAGGAGTTGTTGGGCGATAACGTGGACAGAAAGATGATGTTGGCCAAAATATCTTTGAACTTCATTTTGGGAATAATCATAACACTAATACTAATAGGGAATTAATTATGGCGAGTAGAAAAGAAGGACAAGGACCTAAAAAAGAACCACACATGATTAAGGAAAGTGGTAATGTAAAGTTTAAAATTAAATCAGAAACAAGGTGTATTAACAGGGTCTCACGCCTCGAAACAGATAATAATTGGTACTACGTGCCACCATACACGACACATGAAGATGAAATTGTCGTTGACGCTGCCGGTCAGCGGATAGCGGTATTTGAGGTAAAAGAGGATGCTCTTGCCTGCGTTGAGGCGAGGAAAAAGTATGTCGATAAGCTTAACCCAATTTATTCAAAAGAGGACTTCAAATGAACTTACCTGACGTATTACGAACCGCACTTCACCCGTTTTCTTACATGGATGGTTGCAAAGAGTCTTGCGGACTTAAACAAGGCTTAACAATCGTAAGTTTTGACATGGCGGCGTTCCTTAATAGCCAGGGATGATTGACGTTGATGATTACATTGACGATCTGCACATGGCGTATATTGAAACTGAGGAAGGAAAGGAACGGACTTGCAACTAACCTGCGGGAGCTTGGGTACGTCGTTGCGGACGGGTAGCTCGGAGAGGTCAACGCAAATACCTGCGAAGGGTAGACAGGTAGCCCGTCAGGTTGAGTTGCTTGTTATTTTTAATCTTAATTAATCTTGAAATGACACATAAAGTTAAATTTACAGCTAAGAACTCTTCTGGTGAACAGACGCTATATATAGATTTAGATCATCCAAACTTAGAAGGTAAAGTTGGATTAACTCTTTTAGGTAATTACAGAGGTGATGATATACAAATTGATTTCAATTCTATTGATGAAAAACAATTTGCAAAAACACTAAGGTTTATTCTGTCTCAGATTGATGAGAAAGGAAAATAACTGGAAGATAATCTCATCAATCAATACGATGAGGACATTGCTACTGAGCTAATTTCTAAAACACTTACTCGCTTGATCATTAAACGTTCAAAAGAGGTTGAGCATTTGACATGGAGTGATTTTACATAACGGATGGGTATAAGAGCCGTTTTTTCAATGGCTTTTATACCGTGTTGTAAGTAGTTAAATTAAAAAAATAGCGATGGAAATAAACAAGACTTACAATGAAAATTGCCTTGAAACAATGGTAAGGATGCCTAACGGATTCATCGACTTGACGGTAACATCACCGCCATACGATAATCTAAGAACTTACAACGGGTATTCGTTCGACTTCGAGAGTATTGCAAAAGAACTATTCAGAGTGACAAAGGACGGAGGCGTAGTCGTTTGGGTTGTTGGAGATGCTACAATAAAAGGAAGTGAAACAGGATCTTCCTTTAGACAGGCTTTATACTTCATGGAGTGTGGTTTTAATCTTCACGATACAATGATCTACCAAAAATCTACCCCGCCACTATCTCACAATAGATATGAGCAGAACTTTGAGTTCATGTTTTGCTTTTCCAAAGGAGTCCTAAATACATTTAACGGCATCAGAGAGCCTAAAGAGTATTCTGACAATAGAAAGGTGAAGGACTTTGGAAGAAATAGAGATAACACTATTGATTCAGGGTATTCATCAAGTGATACATCTCGATTGAAAAGAAATGTGTGGAAATACTTTGCTGCTGGTGGAGCAAATGACAAGATTGCAAGTGGTCATCCCGCTATTTTTCCCGAAAAACTCGCCTACGATCACGTAATTAGTTGGAGTAACGAAGGGGATATGATATATGACCCTTTTATGGGAAGCGGAACAACTGCAAAAGCAGCGAAGGTCAGCAACAGGAACTATATCGGCAGCGAAATATCGAAAGAGTACTGCAATATCATTGAGCAACGCTTGATCGAGTGTGGTGGGCTTTTTTAATTTTATTACTTACAACGGCAAAGTATAAGGTTAGTACGCTTTGCACAAACGTTTAAATTAAAGTACTGACCATTATAGCGTATTAACTTCACACAATGTTGTACGCTTTTAAAATTACGGAAATGATACACGAGCTTAAAA